>OMOM01000010.1_pt1 | contig 214701 bp, 189 predicted proteins | sample 1646501 | NCBI WGS metagenome assembly OMOM01 (sample SAMN05416802, study PRJEB24817) | seawater metagenome | isolation source: Sea water | place: Canada:Atlantic | collected 2013-07
AATAAATCACAGTTATTCGCTGCTCTATGGTGTCGTTTGTAGTAGGAATAATGCCGGTGTGGGCTTTTAGACCATTAATAATGAGAGTTTCGGACTTTTTGATAAAGGGAATACCGAGGCTGTTTTTAATAAAGTCCGCTGGGCTGTCCAGAGTCCGCGCTTTTATATCCAGGGTTAAAGTGGCTGATTGTTGTTTGTTATGGCCGTTAATAGAAAGCCCTTTTTCGTTGAATATCCAGCCTGGAGGATAGTCAAATTGAAAGCGAAGTTTGTTGTGGTAAAAACGATTGGGTTGTTTCTTTTTTGCGGCGGAGCTATTCCCCCAGGCTAATCCGTTTGTCGCGACGCGGAAATTACCCCGGTCGATATTTGGTGCGATTGTTTTTACCGGGTTTTCGTCTGCGTTGGACGATAGTTTTAGCACTTCCCGCAGTCGCTTGTCATTGCGGGGGTGGGAGGCGAACAAACCGTGGTAGGTTGGGGTGTTTTTACCGGCATCGGCGCTGCGTTTTTTGGTGTAACGTTCATGGGCTTTAAGTTGGCTAATAATAGCGAGCATAGCGTCAGGGTTATAACCGGCACGGTGTAAAAACTTGTTGCCGAGGGCATCGGCCTCGAGTTCCATCTCGCGGCCATAACCTTTCACCGAGGCGGCCCCCCACTGGGCAGTTGCTTCGCCGACATCGGAACTGCGAGTGAGTATGGCCAGTATACCAGCGATAATACTTGAGCTGGCTTGTGCGAGCTGCTGACTAGCGGCGTGTTCGGCGGTAATGTGGGCCACTTCATGGCCGAGGACAGCGGCGAGCTGGCTCTCCGAATTCATGTAGGCTAGCAGGCCGCGATTGATATACACATAACCGCCAGGCGTGGCGAAGGCGTTGATGTCAGGACTGTCGAGTACCGTGAAGGTGTATTCGTCATCAGGTGCATCACTGTGGCGAGCGATTTTTTGTCCAACTTTATCAACGTATTCAGTGATTGTTTTATCCATTACCACGGGGATTTGTGCGGTTACTTCGTCGTACATTTGCCGACCAATACTGGCCGCTTTTTTATCAGACAGCATCAATACCTGTTGGGCTTTGCTGGGCAGTGCAATAAAGAGTAAGACACTCAATAGTGATGCACTAAAGAGGGCGGCATTGGAAAATCTCAACAGCGATGATCGCAAATTAAGACGCTTCATTGGCCCTCTTCCTAAAGAAGGTGCGTAATTGCTGACCGATACCGTCACAGGCCTGATCCTGTACCTGGGCGACGATGGGAATCGGTAGGATGATGGCGACCATATAGGATGAGCCTCGGGCTTCTACTTTGACTCGACCGCTTTCTTTAAGGGCCAGCAAATCCCAGATAATGGCTTCGTAGGTGCCGGTTTTTTCCCAGCTTGCAAAGCCAAAACAGCCGCCGCCACCGGGGGCGACAGCACAACTTACCGAGCCGTCTCTATCGGTTGTTTCGGTACTGCCATCAACCCAGATCATATAGTGCAGCCCTTGTTCTTTGAAACGTTGAGCAATCAAAGGTTCATCGAGCATTTTGGCGAGACGTTTGAGACCTAGTGGTGCGGTGCGGGGTTCAAACCAGGGGTAGAGTAAATCAGCAAACTCTTTTTCAGGAAGGACTGAAATTGCCTTGTCGGCCTTTAATTTTTTACCTATACAGTCGATAAAATCAGGTTCAGTTTCGTAATCGGCATAGTGGCGCCGACCCAGTACGACCACCCGCTCGCCATTCTCAAGTGTCAGTGCCGTACTGTTTTCCCGGTATTCGTCAACGGTGGTTGTCGTGCAGGCACTCAGAGTCAAAAGCAGTATCAGTGTCGAGAGGGCAGTTAGAGGCTTCATGGCTGAGTGTTGACCTCTGGGGTGGGCGTTGTGGTGGACGTAGGTGTCGAGCGATGGCGTAGCCACTGTCGTATCTCGGGTACGCGAGCAAAGCCGGTAATAAAGTGTGCCCCAGCATCGCGCATTGCGACCATTGAAGCCTGTTGTAAAGCCTCGGTATCAGACTTTAAAAAGCGGGTGGGGGTTTTGCCATAGGCGGTCATAATCCAGTCAGCGACCGGTTCGCCCGTCCCTTCAAACACCTGCAGGTTATATTTTATCCATACCTCAAAGACCTTTAGCCGGGATTGGTTCGGCATCGAAATTTGTACATCTTCAACATTGGGCACGATAATTAAATCGGCCTCAGAATTCGTTGGCATCTGTGTCGTGGTCGCGCTGTACTGAAACAAACTGTCAGTCAGACTCGTAAATAATTCGACCTGAATTTGCCCCACAGAAATACTGACTTCCGGCCCCTCGGTACTTTCAAAACGGTAGTTGGCAAAAGCCTCGTCAAAAACAACGATACTACGCAGTGGTAATTTGTGGATAAGCGCTGCGGGAAATTTGCCGTCCACTTCAACACGGGTGGCGCAGGCACTGAGGAGCAGGCTGACAAGCACAAGTGAGCAGAGAATTACATGCCGAATGTGCATGACTACCTTTTGATCGTTGCTGTTAAAGGCATTTAGGGTGTCTCACTCAGACTGTTTAGGCCAACAAAGGTGCCGCCATTGCGGTAGCTTAGCTCACGCATCAGTGTAGCGAAACGGCTCGCGGTTTCCATCCTGCCACCGGGCGCTAAAAAGTGCACGGGAAAGCCAATAGTATGAATGCGTACGCGTTGTTGTTGACGACCGGGTTGACGACCGCGTTGGCGATTACTTTGAGCGACGGCCGCCAGCACCTGGTGAATGGAACGACCGGTGAAATCATCGCCAAAGACATAGAGGCTGATTTTTTTATCGGAGGCGTAAAAGGTCTGGATTGCCCGTTGAATACCCTCTACTGGACTGGAGTTGCTAAACGGCGTCCAGTGAGCGGTTTGATTGATAATAGCCCTGCGTCGCCCAGGCGTGTCTGGCAACCACTTGCCCCGGTAACTGGGGAACATATAGTCACCCATGTCGTTCATCACTTGAATACCCTTGACGGTGGGGTGAATGTCGAGAATATTAATGAGTTCTTTGCGGACTTTAGGCCAGGCGAAATCCACCATGCTGCCCGATGTATCGATAATAAAAACCAGGTATTCACTATCGACGGGAATACCGCCAATTAAAGAGTTGGCCGTGGGGCTGCCCCGTTGTTGCAGGCGCTGCATTTCTTCACTGAGAATTTGTTGGGCGAGGATTAATTCATCGCGCTCGGTCGTGTCGGCCTGGGCAATAGACTGCAGCTGTCGGTTGACGCTCGCCAGTTGCTCACGCAGGCGCGCGATATGGCTTTCCAGCTCTGATAATTGCTCTTGCTTACCGGTCAGTCTTTGCGCCATTTTTTTTGTTTCGCCACGCAAGCTGAACAGCTCTTCCTGTAGCACTGTGACATTGTGATCTTGCGTCGGCTGGCTGTCATCCTGCGCGGTAAATTCAACGGTTTTGGCGATCAATAGCAAAAGGACGATAGCGCCAAAGCCACAGCTAATGACATCGAGAAAGGAAATACTAATTTCAAGCGTTTGGCGTCGGGCTCTTTTCATCGTCTCTTTATTCTCCCGCTTATGGCCAGTCTCGTGAGGGGCTTAAAAAAGCGCCCCTGCTGGTGAGACCCAGTTTCCAGAACAGGGCAGCCGCCGCGGGGTCTCCTTCCATCGGGAATAAAATAATATTCACTGGCACGCCTCTGGGGAGAGTCTTGACCGCGCTCTCAAAAAGTTGAGCGCGCGCCCTGCCGGACACAGTGGTGTGGCTGGGTTGACTTTCTCCCTGGGTGGGCAGCCCGTCGGTAATGAGAAAGATGTTATCCGGGCGCTGGGTAAACATACCGGTGACGGCAAAGGCATTGATTAAGCTGGTGCCGCCTGCGGGCAGGGTCTTCTTTAACTGCGCAATGATCGAGTCCATGGTGATGTTGTCGGCGGCGTCCTGCCATTGCAAATGACTATTGCTCAGTACCGGTGTGGCTTTGGTGTTAAAGGTATAAAGCTGGTATTGGCTGCGCGCTGGCAGTTGGGCGACCAGCCATTCGACGGTGCGTAATGCACGTTGCCATTTTGGCGATTGTCGCTTGATGGCGTCGCTCATATTGCGTTGGCGTAGCACATCAATAATGGTTTCAGCCAGCATGCTGTCAGAGGCATCGAGCAGTATCAACACACGGTTGCCGCCCAGTTTTAGTCCGGTTAAATACTGCCTGTCACCATCGCCGATAAACTGGCGTACATCCTGACTGGCACCGGCGTCCTGTAATTCAGCGGTTTGCTGTTCCAGCATTTCAACCTGTTTACGCAGTTGGGCAATTTGTTGTTCGGGGTCACTTTGGGTGCTGAGTTCTCGCTGGCTTTGTTTGACATCGTCCAGTACGCGATCTGATAAGCCCTGGGTTGCAACCAGTTTTTCGTCTATTTCATTGAGGCTGTTGCGCAACTGCGCTCGCTGTCGTTCGCCGTCTGTAATATCTGCCTGAAGTTGTGCAATTTCCCACTGTGTGCCCGCCTCGTTTTCAGCTGCAGATAAATCACTGGGGTCGTGTTTGAGGAGAAGAAATAGCAGCGTCACCGCACCAAAACCACAGGCCATAATATCTAGAAAAGACAGGCTGAAGGTATTGAGCTGGCGACGCTTGCGGGTCATGAGGCTATTTCAATCAGCGTCAGCGTTTGAGAACCGATAGTGATGTTCGTGCCGCTGGGTAAATCATTCCAGTCGTCATCACAGGTAATAGCCACTGATTGATTGTTTTGTTTTAAAACGATACGCCCATTATCAAGGCTAATTTCTGCAACAGGCTGCAGAGCAGGATTATTCGTGGTTTTCCCTGAAATTAATGGCGTGCCATCACTGAGCAGCACTAAGCCTCCAGCCAGTGGGTAGGCGCGATGACCCTGTAATAGATGGGTGGCACTGCGTAATAGATGGGTGGCACTGCTTTGTTGGGGTGAGCCTGTCGATAGCGCTGTAGTAGATCGTACTGACAGTTTACCGGGCCGTGATAAGGCGGGCAGGGCGGTAATAAAGCTTAACTGGGTATCACCCTGAGTCGTGTCCGCAGCGGCAGCGATGGCATCGCCTTGAGCCAGGCAGGCAGTGAGAGAAGCATCGGCGGCGAGAGTGACAATGTTGTCATGCCCCGCCGCTTTGAGAGTGTCGATCACTCCCGGCAAGCTGGCGAGTCGGTGACTGAGTAAAAGGTTGTCATAGCGCGTGCTATTCAGCGCCTCGGCCAAGCGTTGCCAGCGCCGTTGATTGGCGGCAATGAATTCACTGCGCTGTATGCGCACGCGAAAATCCCCCTGTGGGGCACTGAGTTCGGTTTCGATATCCGTTTCGGTATTGAGCTGTGCTATCCAGGCGGGCAGCCGGTCGTGTAATTGTTGCTCACCGGCGGCCGTGTGCAGGGGGTCGTAGCGGTATTCGCGAATAAAGCGGTCGGCAATAAACTGTGCCCAGGTATCGTGAATAGCCTTTAAAGGAATGTCCGGGTATTGACTGGCGCTTTGTCGCCGCACTCGTTCACCACTGTTTAATTCACTCAAGACGGTGGTGTGCAACTGAATATCGGCGTGTAGTAAAGCGCCCTTGAGGCCCGACTGGCTAGCGGCGGCCACGGCGGCATCAACCAGCCCCGCCGCATGAAAAGGTGAGGCCTTAACCAATCCAAGTAATATGCCCAAGTGCTCGGCAGAGGTATTGCTGGGCATGGCAAAAATCATCTGTTGAGGCTGCCCGGTATCGGCATACAGTTGCTGCAATTGCGCATAGGCCAGGTCCGCATGATGGCGGGCGTGCTGATTGCTACTACTTAGCGGTGACAGGCTGAGCTGATACCAATACTGATTGAAACTTTGCTGGGGCTGCAGCCAGGCCTGCTCGAGTGCTTGTTGCCCGGTGATAACGCCCTGGTTGTGTAACAGGGCGTAACCGGGACTGATGATTGCGGGCTCTTCACGGTCGGCGGCATGACACAAAATACCACTGTCGTTTAATTCTATAATTGCTGTACGCAAATTTTGCCCCCTAATCAGTCTTTAAATGACGCAGTAAATGTTGGTCGCAGTAATTGTGAATATCCAGCACCTGTCTTTCCTGTAATAGCTGTAACTGATGCATACAAAACATCACCACGATGCTGATCACCAGGGCGATAAACGTAGAGTTAAAAGCGACACCGAGGCTGGAGGTAACGCCGACAATATCCCCCTGCACAGCGCGGTGTGCCTGGCTTAGAGCTTCGCCGATGCCGCGCACTGTGCCGATAAAACCAATGGAGGGTATCGCCCAGGCGATGTAACGCACCATGGAAAGCTCGGCGTCCAGTCGATCGGACTCGCTATCACACACATCGTTAATTGCACTCGAGACATCTTGAATATTGCGCGTTGCGCCAAAGCGTTGCAGACCGGCAAGCAATGCACGGGTCAGTAACAGGCCGCGCTGCGGTTCAGGCAGCGCCTCCAAAGGTCGGGATAATTGCCGGGCGTCTTCGGGGAGTACGCGATTGCCCTCACCAATTTGCAACAGGGTTTGTTGCAGTAATTGCCGTTCTCCCAGGGCACGCCGCGCTTTAAAACTCATAATAGCAATCGACCAAATCAGCAAAATAAAACAGGTTTCCTGTTCATAATCTTTAACCACCGTGTAAAAGGAACGCTCTGCGACGATAGCCTGCCCAGCCGCTTCTCGGGCCAGTTGCTCTTCCATAATGGCTGCGGCATTCGGGCGAATTATTGTTAGATAAAGCGTGTGCACGACGATGATCGCTGCGAGCAGGGCGAAAGCCTGGTAGAGAAATTCGCTCGAAAGTGGGTTGTGACTGTGTTTGCTGTTAGCGTTCATGTTTTATCCGGTGGGTTTTTGTCGGGCTAAAATCACAGGTAATATAAAATCACCGATAATAAAAGGCATAGACTTTTTAAATATCGACGGGAAATGGCACAGAATAATCTTCCAGTATTTCTTCGCTGGGTTTAAAACGCGATGTGCTATTCGCAGCTTTAGCGGGTGGTTGAGGAGGGGCTTGTTGTTTTTTTTCGTGCGTCTTGTTTGAGGCGTTTTTTTCTGCTGGCGCACTCGCTGTTGCGTTAATATCTGACGATGCCTTGTCCTGTGCGCTCAATACCTGTACGGGCGCCAGGCATAGGATGACGAAAACCAGTTGCCAGAGCCTGGGTGATGAGCTGTTCATAAAAGAGTGCTTGTTTCTTTTTATACGCATACGGTCATGGTATTACTTTATTCAGCGTAGCGGGCAATGCGAAAGCCCAAATCATCGCGGGCGCTGTCACTGTAGTCGCGGTAGGACAAGCGGAGTTCTGTCATGCCGCTGTGTCGCCAGCTCGCCCCCCGGACAATTTTGAATTGCCCTTTGCTGGGGCCGACGGGGTCTTTTTCTACACTGCCAGACGCATTCACCGCAAGGCTGTAATAGTCGTTAACCCATTCGGCAACATTGCCGCCCATATCGTACAGGCCTTTATCGTTAGCCTGCAGGCTGGCCACGGGAGCAGAGACTACAAAGCCGTCATTGTAGTCTCTGAGTACGCGGGGCAGAATATTGGCGGCACTGGCATCGGCGATATTACTGGTTTTTTTGGCTGGCACGAGTGATTTCCCCCAGGGGAATTTTGCCATCTCGCCTTTTTGCCAGCGCGCAGCCCAGGCCCATTCAGCTTCTGTGGGTAGACGATAACCCAGGGCTTGTGTGTCGTAAGCGCTGATTTCGCCATCTTTTTCAATATAAAAAGGCGCTAAACCTTGCTGTTCGCTCAGCCAGTTACAGTAGAGTGCTGCGCTGGTCCAGGTGACACTGACAACGGGCTGGTGCCGTTGATTGAGGGTGTGGCCATTGGCGTGGTTGGAGGTGTGCTGTCGTCTGAATTGCTGAAATTGTTGGTTGCTGACCTCCGTGCTAGAGAGGTAGAAAGGGCGCTTCAGCTCTACCTTACGCAGTATTTCATTGGCGCGGCGGCCTTGTTCACGGCGCGATGCGCCGAGTGTCAAAACGGTATTGGGGCGAAATAATTTTAATGGCTGTCCGCCAGGAGCAGTAATCATGGCGGGAATACTGGCGGCACGGGTTTGAGCCTCAGTTTTCAATGTTACCTGTAGTGTGCGTTCAACGCCCGGTTGTGGTGTGAGTGTTGCGATGTGACTGGTATAACCTGCTTTGCGAATTTCAATACGGTGGGGTCGTGCCAGTAGTTGCAGGCTTTGTCTGGCGCTACCTTTAGCGACACCGTCGATATATAGCTGGGCATCGGCGGGTTGCGCGTTAATTTTCAGCGTGCCGAGTTTGGGTTTAAGGACAACATTTAACGCGCGTTGCTCACCAGTTTTGAGGCTCAGCGAATGGCTGGCGGGGTAGTAGCCGTCCAGGTAAAGCTGCAGTTGCTGCGGGCGAGAGGGTGCTAGTTGTATTTGCTGCGGTGTCGTGCCCACATAGTGACCATTGTGGGTAATACCTGCACCCGGGGGTTGTGAACTCAGCGCTAAAGTCCCATCTGCAGGCTGCAGTTTAATCAAGGGCAATGTGCGTTGTTCACCGGCGGGTACGCTCAGTGTTTGTTGCCACGGCTTATAGCCGGCGAGTCGGAGCGTTACCGTTTCGCCACTTTCAAGAATATCAATGGTGGAAGGTGTGCGACCCTGGCTTTTACCCTCGAGCAGAATGTCTGCTCCGGTGGGTTCAGAGATAATTTCCATCTGGCCCCAGGCAGGTTGTAAATCGATTGCGAGGTGCTGGGTAATGTCCAAGCCCTTAATATCGATAGCCTCGCTATGGGGCAGGTAGCGTTCGGCCTCTGCCTGCAGGGTATAGCGACCGCTGGGAATGTTTTGCAGGGTAGTGGGGGTCTCACCTTGCCAGCTTTCCTGAGTATCATTTTTCAGGCTGACTTGTACGGTTTTGGGGTGGGCTTTAATACTGAGATGACCGGGCATTTTTTCTAATGCCAGCGCGTAATGTTGTTGAGCCGCATCGCTGACCTGTAATTCCTGCTGTAAATCAAAGTGACCAGGGGCGCTGAGTTGCAGTTGAAAGGTGCCAGGGCGCATTAAATAGCGTCCGCCAATAGAGAAATACAGGCCGCCAGAGACGTCAATAGTGGCCGTTGCCGGCGAGGGTTTTAATGCCACCGAGCGTGCAGTCAGTAGAAACCAGAGCAGGCCAAGGGCAATACATAGCGCAACAACGATGAGTGTTGGCCCAGCGCGAAATGGAGAGCGTCGATTGTTTTCAGGACCACCGACAGGCGTAAAGTCGATGGGGCTAATAACGGGGTTGTTAGCTGAGTCGCTCGTCTTGTCTTCTACCATTATTTTTTATTGCTCATACTACGAATTACCCACTAAATGGCTTCCTGACATTGCACAACGATCGGAGCGGCACTCGCCCCCCGTTGCGTAGGCAGAATCGTAAATTCTACCCGTACATCGCGGTAACCGGGGCGTATCCCCTCAGCGATATAATTGCCCGGCTTTAATTGCAAGGTTTTTTCGTTAAAGGGGGCAAACTCTCCCACCTTAAAGAGTCTGACACGGGTGAGATTGTCAGAGTGTAATACTACGGTTTGTGGTTGCTGTGCATTGACCAGTACTTGACTTAAGATTTTGATTTGCTGTTTGAGCCGTGGCCCGGCCCGAGCAATTTGCTCGGCATCGCGAAGGCTTTTCTGAGCTTCACGAAAGACCGCAGGGCTCGCCAGGCGTAGTGGCTGGTCAATAAACTGTTCAAGAGTGCTGTCGAGTTGCTGCCGAGCAGCGCTGCGAATTTTACCAATAGTGGCGGCTGTAACAGCGGGATCACGGCTGAGAATGCTGTCATAGGCGTCCAGGGCCATTTGCCACTGCTCTTGACTTTCATGGTCCTGGGCGCTGTTGAGCAAACGGGTGATGCCGCGTTGAGCAATTTCATTATCGACTTGTGCTCGCCCGCTCTGTGCAACTGCTGACTGGGGCTTGAGGGCCAGGGCCTGGGAAAATTGTTTGCGAGCTGTGTCGAGATGACCACTGTGCAACGATTGGAAACCCTGATTAAGGGCGCGCTGAAATTGCGCATCATCTTCTAAACGTTGTGCTTCTTTGCGGCCTGAAATGGCTGCTTCAAATAGCGGGTCGAGATGCAATGCCTGGGTGTATTCAGCTAGTGCACCCGCATAGTCACCTTTCAGTAGTAGGGCTTCGCCACGTTGGGTGGCCGCGAAAACCTCTGGCAGAGAGCCAATGCGTTCCAGACCCTGTCGCGCTTGAGTATGGTTTTCCTCAATCAATAATATTTTTTCGAAGGCTTGCTGAGCGGCTTCGCCCCGCCCTTGATTGAGTGCCGTCATACCCTGGTGGAGGAGTTGGCTAATGTGTGGCTCGCGTCCGGCTTCGAGTGTGTCGAGCAGGTTTTCGGCGGTTTCATAATGAGCAAGGGCCGCCTTGAAGTCGCGATTGCGGTAAAGCTGGTCACCCTCGTTTGCAGTGTCCAGTGCTTGCTGGTATTGCGTCGCGGCCCACTGCTGGACATTCAGGCTATCCAGTGTCTGTTGCTTCTGCAGAACGCGAGCGAGAATATCTTGCGCGCTGCGGCGGGCCGCAGCGAGCTGGGCTGTCTGGAAAGGTGTCTCTTCTACTGTCGGCGTATCCTCCGTCGGCCGGTGTTCTGTGGTACTCGGTGACTGATTTTCGATAAGCTCTTGTGTCGCTTCGTCTTGAAAAGCGATGGCGAGAAATAGCGCTAACACGCAAGCGAGGACAGTCAGTATTGTGCTGTAAATCCAGCGGCGCGAAGCGTCAGTGCGGGGCGAATGATTAGCGGTAGCAGAGCTGTCATCGGCCGACTGCTGGTCACCCGGGTTGAGGGTCTGGGTTAATGGTTTAGACAGCGGTATGTCAGCCGCTGTGATGGGCTGAAATTTTTCCGGGACAATCGTCTCGTCGCCGTTTCTGCTGTTGTTGTTAACGTTGTCGTCAATGTTATCGGGCATTACTGAGACGTTTGCTCATCGTTACTGATGTCGGCTGATGTACCACGTTCAAGCGCGTAGATTTTTTGTAGTAATTGCTTCCACTGCTGATATTGCGCTTGCACATTGCCGCTTAGAGTGATGGTTTGATCTTCCAGGGTAACGGTGCGTGGCTCGACTTCACTTTCCAGCGACTGGCCCAGCTCTGCCAGAGCTTCGATATGAATTTGCGCCTGCCCTTTTTTTGCCAGCCCACTTTTGACCAGCAAAGCGCCACTACCAATAGCGACGGCCCCTGCAGCGCGCGTTGCACGACTATTACTACCGGCGGCAACGATGCCGGCAATAACTGTGACAATACCACCGATGGTTCTCTCTCGTGACTGGCGCTTCAGTTGGCGAACAGCGAGTATTTCATCATAATTTTGTGTGCGCCAGCTTTGGTACGGGGCTTCCATTTGCAATGAAAAGGCATCGTAATATTCTTGAGTGGTATCGACAAACAGATAGTCTCGCTCACGAATTCGTTGTATGCGTTGCAGAATGGGGTCGTTAGTGGCGGGCAGACGTTTAATCTCGAGCACACCCTTGCGATTGGCCTCAAGGTGTTGTTCGAAAGCCTCAGGACTGAAATCTCGGGCAAAACGCAGGGTAGAGATATTGCGCAGGTTGGTCGCCTGCTTACCACCCAGGGTCTCACGGTGGTCAAGTAAATCGTTGGCAATGCGGTTAAACAAGCCCTGAAACGGATCGCGCTGCAAGCTTTGGCGTCGGTCGTAGGCGTATTTGCTGGCTGTTTGAGAGTAACTTCTTTGATACCACTGTCGCCCGCTGGTGTCAGTGACGGTAATGCCCAGCGTTAGTTTCTCTCCGTCGGAATGGAGAATGATGCCTTCAACATAAACATCGGTAACGACCTCCTTACTGGGTAGCACGCGCACCGCGCCCCAGGCCGCACTGTCCTGAAGGGTGCGAGTGAGCTGGTTGGCGAGATAGTGCCCCTCGGCAATGCGCACAGCGGGCAGCACAATGTCTGCTTGTTCGTCACTCAAATTATCTAAACCGGGGTCGAAAGCCAGTACCCCAAGGTCGAGAAGTTCGGCCTCGGCAATTTCTTTGTTTTCTAACTGCAGAGGCGTGTAGGTGGTTGATTTAACCTGAATGGGCGCATTACAGGCCGTCAACAGCAGGCTTATAAGCACGCAGACAGTGCTATTGATCCTGGCATAGTTGATCCTGATAGAGTTGAGCCTGGCACAGCTGTTTCTGACAAAATCGCGCTTAGCAGGGTCGGCCTTGGCAAGGTTGATCATTTTTGTGGGTTTTTTAACGTCTCATCTCCTCTTTACAGTGCAAATTATTGTTGGTTTTTGTACTTGCGGTATTCATCCCAGAGCTTTTCTCGCAATGCGGGGTCTTTCTCTTTTAGCGCCGCTTCGCGAATTTGACGAGCGACAATATCGTCGTCACTGCCGCCATCAATATCTTCGGGTATGCCTCCGCGTCGAGTTGTCTCCGGTCCGCCGGAGCCTGCAGTACTACTTTCAGCGGCCGATTCGCCGTGGCTGGCGTCACCGCCGGGGGTGGCACTTGCGTCTTCATTGCTGGCTTGTTGACCGTCGGTTTCGCTGTCACCCTGGTCGGCACTTTCAGGAAAATCGCCGTAACCGGGTAGGCCTTCGTAGATATCACCGTCTTCAAACAGAGAGCCATCACCACCAGAGTCGCCGCCGAGTTCGCCGCTATTTGCACCACCGTTATCACCACCCAGGCTGGCTTCGATGGCTTCGGCTTTGGTGCGCTCATCGAGAATCATGCCATCAAAATCGGCGATGGAGGCATCGAGTTCGGTGTCGAAATCGGCAATAATTTCTTCATCACTGCGAGCGGAGCGAGTGCTACCGGGGGTGATACTGCTCTGCCCTGAATCAATAGCTTGTTGTGTCTGCGACGGTGACTGCGATTGCGGTTCGCTCGCCTGGCTTTGGGGCTGAGCTGGCATTGGTGCCTGGGTGGGAGTGCTGGCGCTTTTACAGCCACTCAGGAAAAGCCCCAGTAAAAGCCCCGTCAATAATACGGCTTTCAACGAGTGTTTATCGCTTGTCTCCTTAGAGTCTGTCTCCTTAGAGTCTGTCTCCAGTAAAAGTGAGACAAAAGTGTTATGGCGGAACATAGGTGTCCTTAAATGCTGGTGTCGAGAAAGCGGTAAAGCCTTAGTGTATCAACGGTATTTTGACCCTGAGATCACTGACATAGGTAGGCTTATTATCGACAAACTGGGGTCGAAAGCGAGAGTCTTTAATGGCGTCTACCAACAGATAACGTAAGCTGGTTTTACTCTTGGGAATTTGTTTGGCAAATAATGTTTCCTGAATGTTTTTAATGCGGCTGCCCCAGCCCTTTTCTGAAATATCGACATCAGCTGTCACTAGCAGCGCAGCCTGTCTGTCGCCATGGTTTTCCATACGCATGGCTGGCAGCAGGTGCGGAGTGGCGAAAAGTCTGGCGTGTAGTGTCTCGGCTTGATCGGAAGCCGCCATGTGTGTCAGTACCTGCTGATAGTGATGCATGGCTTCTTGCCGGTGGTTGAAGAGGAGATACCAGTCAGCGAGTTCTGTTTGTGCCCGCAGTTTTTCTTCTAAAGACGCGTTGGGTAGGGCTGCGGTCAGGTCAATGATACGTTCGTGGCAAGCCCTGCCACGGCGGAAACTGGCACCGTTAAGAATCCCCGCACGCTGTGGGTTGGCGGAGGCAAAACCATCAGCACTCAGGCTGTAGTGCGAATCTGTGGAAGTTGACCACTCGTCACCCTCGTGGCGAGACAAGTGAAAATTGATCAGAGCGGCGCTACGCAGTAGTTGAATCTGTTCACGGGGTTTTAGGTCTGTGTGAGCCTCATTCAATTTAAGTGCGCCGGTGATTAAGCTATTCGCCGATGTGAGGTGGTCAATGCGCTTGCTGCTGTCATCGAATTGATAGGCGTCGATGTGCCACAGTGCGAGTTCGTTTAAGAGTGGCGCTAAGCGAGGATCTTGTTTGCCATAACTTGCCATGTGCATACGCAATAGCTGGCGGTAGCTGTTGGTGACAGGCTCAAAGTTCATTAAGTATTTTTGACTATTGATAATACTGCGTAACATGGGAGCCTGCGCCAAACTGTTGAGGCCGCGGTTGACACGAGTGATGTGCATGGCCCGACGCAATGCTTTTAAAGCCTTGGCGTGTTGCCCACCTTTTTGTAATTCGAGTCCAAGGCTGTACAGCACTTCAGAGGAGTTTTGATAATAGGGCCCTTCAGCTTTGTGATTTTGTAAGGTGGAATAATAAGCGGAGAGTTTGGTCGAGGTGTTCTCCGTGTGCCGCGTCGTTAGTTGATTGCCCGCGCCCTTAGATTCAGTGGCGAGCAAAGAATCCGCTATAGCCAGGGGGGCGAGCCCAAAAGTCGAGATACTCACTGCTAAGAGCCCGGCAAGCCCGGCGGACTTTAGTGACACCCAGCGTAATGTTTGTGTTTGATGAGTCAGTTTGCTGTTTATCATGGCATCGGTAAACCTCTAGCGGGTTTTAGTGTGGACTGCGGGTGTCCCCTGGATTCATCTTCAACCTCGGCGTTATCTTACTCTAATATGTTCCCGTAGGAAGAGCTTCACGACACTGTCGGTAGCGCCAGGTTCTGCCAAGCAGTAAATGTCTGTAATTGAGATGACTACCCGTATACTAGGACATATTCAGCGGCGTTTTTCACGGTCTCTTTCTGTGACAAGGAGGCGGGCGCTAGAAGGTTGCGGGCTTTAAAAAGTATCGGGCTTCCCGCTGCGACAGGGATGGGAAGCCCAGCATAGTGCTAGTTGTGTTCATCGCGTTATAAAAGGAAAAACTGTGGATCCTATTAGTCAGGCTTTACTCGGGGGTGTCGTGGCTCATGCGGCGGCAGGACGCAAACTAGGCCTGCGTGCAGCGGGGTGGGGAGCGTTGGCAGGCGCTTTTCCCGATATTGATGTCGCCTTTGGTTTATTTACGGATGATATAGCCCAACTACAGTTGCATCGCGGGATAACCCATTCCCTCTTTTTTGGCCCCGTAGTAGGTAGTGCGGTGGGCTGGTTGTTTTGGCGAAGAGATCGTGCGCGGGGTGAATCCAGCACATTAATGAGCTGGCTTGCGGTTTTCGTGTTGGCACTGTTGTCGCATCCCTTGCTCGATGCCTGCACACCCTACGGTACGCAGTTATTAGCGCCCTTTTCCGATGCGCGTTTTGCCTGGCATACGGTACCGATTATTGAGCCCATTTACACTGCCATCTTATTGCTCGGCATATTATTACTACGCTATGCGAAACGCTTTGGCTGGTTGGTATCCGGGTTAACACTGGTCGTGTCGAGTGGCTACCTACTGTGGGGCTGGGTCTTAAACCAGCAGGCGATTGAATTGGCTGGACGGCAGTTGGTACGCGACGGTGTCGTCGATGCTCAGATTTATGCCTTCCCTACCTTTTTCCAGATGCCACTACGCCGTGTGGTGGCGATTGATGAGCAGCACATTTATGTCGGTTTTATCACCCTCGATCAACCCTGTGATATTGCCTGGGGGGAGCAAGAAAAAACTCAACACCCGGCCATTGATGCATTGCGCAATACCCGGGCGGGAAAGGTTTTTTACTGGTTTTCTAACGGTCTAGTCGCGGAGCAGGTCAGGCGTACCGAGCGTGGTTTTGTCGCCCAGATGGTCGATTTGCGCTATGGCAGAAGCACCGATGCGAGCCGCGGTATGTGGGGGGTGCGCGGGGAATTTGATTCCGAGGGAAAAGCCCTGGGTGAAGCGGGCCTGTATTATGGTGATATGAGCTTGAGCCTGGATGAAGTACGCACGGTATGGCAGACGGCGTATCCGGGTGAGGTGGAGGCTTGCTCGAAAATTACTGCCATTGCGGGCATTTAAGCTGTAGCTAAACGAAACTGCGAGTATCAGTAATGACGAACCCATAGGATGGCGAGCAATTGCCATAACCGGTTAACGCCAACGTTTCTCCCACGCCAAAAGTACCCGTTCAGAATACCAGTATTGGCCGTAACTGCCGTTGTAGCGGGCTAAGGCGTCAGCTAGCCGACCCTTTTCTCGCTTTAAATAGTGTTTGAGAATGGTGCAGCCGTAGCGCAAATTGGTGTCGGTATCGATAAGGTTGTCCTCGGGTCTACCGATTTCGTTTTTCCAGAAAGGCATAATTTGCATAAGACCTTGAGCACCGACACGGGATACGGCGTAGGGGTCGAAATGGCTTTCAACTTCGATTAATGCGAGAACGATTTCGGGTTCGAGACCCGCACGGGAGGCGGCGCGGTGTACCTTGCGCAGGAATTCAAAGCGATGGTTCTTATCGGGTAGAAAACGTGCCAGGCTGTTGGACTTTGTCAGTAGCCAAACTTCGGCGTCGTAACGATCATCGAAGCTGTCAGCCTGATTCACGGTGTCACGCAATATACGCAATAATTCGGGATCACTCGCTTGCGTGCTAAACGCCGACGGCGCTACCAGCAGCGTTGTTAACAGAAGTGGTAACAGGCTGAAGCGGTAGTGACGTGTCGTTCGTTTAGCGAAGTCCATTGCGCCCACAGTACAGGGTTAAGCTGGCGTAATAATTAATCAGCGGCAAGGGCTTTGGCCAAAAAAGTATCGAGTTCGGACAATTTGATATCCGAGCTCTCTGTATCGCGACGGTATTTGTATTCAATGGTTCCATTTTCCAGACCTCGATCGCCGATAACCAGGCGATGGGGGATACCTATTAATTCAACATCGGCGAGCATAACACCGAGTCTGGCTTTCTTTTCATCCATCAGTAGCACGTCGTGACCGGCTTCTCGCAGTTTTGTGTAGAGGTTCTCGCTGGCCTCGTGCACCGCTTCGGACTTGTGGGGGTTAATAGGGATAATGGCAAGCTGGAAGGGTGCCAACGACTCGGGCCAGATGATGCCTTTGTCATCATGGTTTTGCTCAATGGCTGAGGCGACGATGCGGCTTACGCCGATGCCGTAACAACCCATTAACATGGCTTGTTCTTTGCCGTTTTCGTCGAGTATTTTTGCGTTCATTGCGTCGCTATACTTGGTGCCGAGCTGGAAAATATGGCCCACTTCGATACCGCGTTTGATCTCCAGTGTGCCCTGGCCATCGGGGCTGGGGTCGCCTGCGACGACGTTGCGAATGTCTTCTACCCGGTCGACGGCACAGTCGCGTTGCCAGTTGACGCCGGTTAAGTGCACGCCATCTTTATTGGCACCGCAGGCAAAATCGCTGAGATGCGCGGCGCTGCGGTCAATGATCACGGGAATGTTTAAGCCCACTGGGCCGAGGGAGCCAACATGGCAGCCGGTGGCGGCAAGTACGGCCTGTTCACTGGCGAAAGTAAGAGGGTTGGCAACACCGTCGAGTTTTTCGGCTTTAATATCGTTTAGTTCATGGTCACCGCGCAGTACCAATGCGATGAGGCTGCCTTCTTCCTCACCATTGACGATCAGTGTTTTGACGATGTTGTTAGCGGTACAGTCGAGGAAGCTACAAACTTCGTCGATACTGTGTTGACCAGGAGTGGCGACTTCAGCCAACTCTTGAGTGGCAGTAGCACGGGAGCCACTGGGAACGATGGCCTCGGCCATTTCAACGTTAGCGGCGTAGTCGCTGGCGGAGGAAAAGGCGATGTCGTCTTCACCGGAGTCAGCCAGCACATGAAACTCGTGAGAAAAGCTGCCGCCAATACTACCGGTATCGGCGAGTACGGGGCGGAAATCCAGACCCAGACGCTGGAATATTTTACAGTATGCCCCGTGCATTACATCGTAGGTTGCTTGCAGGCTCTCTGTGCTTGCATGGAAAGAATAGGCATCTTTCATAATGAATTCGCGGGCGCGCATCACCCCGAAACGAGGACGGGTCTCATCGCGAAATTTCGTTTGAATCTGATAGAAGCTAGCAGGCAGTTGTTTGTAGCTGCGAATTTCACCGCGTATCAAATCAGTGATAATTTCTTCGTGAGTCGGGCCGAGGCAGAAGTCTCTGCCGTGACGGTCGGCAATGCGCAGTAGCTCGCCACCGTATTCTTCCCAGCGCCCAGATTCCTGCCACAATTCGGAAGGTTGCACCATAGGCATTAATACTTCTTGTGCCTCGGCGCTATTCATTTCTTCGCGCACAATGGCTTCGACTTTGCGCAGTACACGTAAACCCAACGGCAGCCAGGTATAGAGGCCTGAGGCAAGTTTGCGGATAAGCCCGGCGCGAAGCATTAACTGATGGCTGACAATTTCGGCATCGGCTGGGGTTTCTTTCTGGGTAGTAATAAGAAAACGGCTGGCGCGCATAAGTATTTTCCGGCGTTTAGCAATAGTGGTTGATGTATTTTGAAGGCTATTTTACGGTGCTGTTGAGGCTGGGTACAGCGCGAGAATGGGTTTAGAAAAGGAGGACGTAGTGATGTTTATACTCGATGAACGTTTGCACAAAGATACAGCCCTGGTAGGCCGCTTTGAACTGTGCCTGTTACTGTTACACCGCGATAGCAACTATCCCTGGTTTATTTTGGTACCCCAGCGCGAGGGGATAAGCGAAATCCATCACTTGTCGTCGTCCGAGCAACAATTATTGTTGGCAGAGTCGGGGCTGGTAGCAAGGGCTTTAACGTCACTGTTTGCACCGGACAAGTTGAATATCGCCACGCTTGGCAACATTGTCGCTCAATTGCATATACATCACGTGGCCCGTTTTAAAAATGATCTTAGCTGGCCGGGGCCCATTTGGGGGGCGGCGCCTGCGGGTGAGTACGCGCTCGATAGGTTGGCGGACCGGGTAGAGGCTATGCGGCAAGCTTTAGCGGGGGAGATAACGATAGGCGACATTAAAAACGCCCCTGAATGAGGGGCGTTTTTATTACTGCTTTATTAATTAGCGATCCATAAGGGGGCGATGCGACTCTGTTTAAACAGCAAGTTATTCAGTTTGCCATATCCTTCAGGCCTTTTAGAGGCGTTACTTTAACCGCTGTGCTGGCGGGTTTAGCAGCGAAAGTGGTCTCTTCGCCCGTGAAAGGGTTAATACCCTTGCGAGCACGGCGCGCAGGTTTCTTAACCGTTTTGATTTTCAGCAAACCCGGCAGGGTGAACTCACCAACGGCTCGCTTTTTAATATGGCGCTCGATCACAATACCTAGCTCGTCGAGTACAGAGCTGACTTGCTTGCGCGATAAATCTGTTTTTTCAGCAAGTTCGTTGAGTAGCTGGGTTTTGGTGTAGCGATTAGAAATCGCAACAACCTTGCGGGTGGGTGCAGCTTTTTTAGCGGGGGCTTTTTTGACAGGAGCTTTTTTGGCGACCATGTTGTTTCCCTTGCGTTTATTGTTTGATGGATTTCAGCGTGGAGGGCCTGACTTCATCAAGCAAAAACCTTTGGCCCCTCGGCTAGCAGTATATATAGTATCTGGTGTGCTCAGGCAATAGAAAACCCTATAAAATAGAGTTTTTTGGCAAAAAATATGATCCTCGTTATTGAACGCCCATTATTGTTTGTCTGTCGCTCAGTGCGAGCAGCTTTAAGCGGCTTGCCTAGCTGGGGTATAATGCGCGCCTTTTTTGCACTGGCGTCTCTTTGGATTCTTTCTTTCCAGATACAGATGCCGCTTATCCGCTGTAATTTTTTAACGTAGTCAGTAACTGTACTTGCCATGTTTGTCTTATTGAAGTGGAGTAAATAGATAATGCCAATTTATGAATACCGATGTGAGTCCTGCCAACAGACCCACGAGGCCTTGCAAAAACTGAGTGATGCTTTGTTAACAGAATGTCCCTATTGCGGTGCGCAGGCGCTGAAGAAGCAGGTGACTGCGAGTGCCTTTCGGCTTAGCGGTAGTGGTTGGTATGAAACCGATTTTAAAACCGGCGATAAAAAGAAAAACCTGGCGGGAGGCGGTTCCCCGCAAAGTAACTCGAAATCTGGCGATAGCGGCAGCTCAAAAACAGCTGCTAGCTCGGACAGCGGTAAAAAAAAGGAATCAAGTAAGGGCTAAGTGCTTTGGTGTCAGCCTTTGATTAAAGGTTCTAATATTTTGCCTTCACACTCATTTTATTTATAGATCGATTTTTAGGAAAAGAGACATTATGCGTTCGAGCTATTGCGGTTTACTCGATACTACCTTTTTAGACCAGGAAGTGACTTTATGTGGCTGGGTCGATCGTCGTCGCGACCATGGTGGTGTGATTTTTATCGACCTGCGTGACCGCGAGGGCATTGTACAGATTGTCTGCGATCCAGACAGCGGTGAGCACTTTAATACCGCCGACGGTGTCCGCGGTGAGTATGTGCTGAGAGTCAGTGGACGAGTGCGCGCGCGAAGTATTGAAACCATTAACCCGCAAATGAAGACGGGTGAAATTGAGGTTTACGCCACTGACGTTGAAATACTCAATGCTTCCGAGACGCCGCCCTTCCAGCTCGACGAGCACACCAAGGTGGGTGAAGAAGTGCGTTTGTTGCATCGCTTCCTCGATTTGCGCCGCCCAGAAATGCAGTCACATTTGTACTTTCGTTCTAAAGTGACCTCGGCGATTCGCAATTTTCTCGATGACTCGGGTTTTCTCGATATTGAAACGCCCATCCTGACTCGTGCAACCCCTGAGGGTGCGCGTGACTATTTGGTGCCGAGTCGTACTCATGAGGGCAAGTTCTTTGCACTGCCCCAGTCGCCCCAGCTGTTTAAACAGTTGTTGATGGTTTCGGGTTTTGATCGCTATTATCAGGTGGCTAAATGTTTCCGCGATGAAGATCTTCGTGCCGACCGCCAGCCTGAATTTACCCAAATCGATATTGAGGCCTCCTTTGTTAGCGATACTGAAATTATGGCCATCGCTGAAGGCATGATTAGCCAGATTTTTTCATCGCTGCATAAGGTTGAATTGGGCACCTTTCCGGTCATGACTCACGCCGAAGCCATGCAGCGTTTCGGTAGTGACAAGCCCGACTTGCGAATTCCTTTAGAGCTGGTGGAAGTGAAAGACCTGATGAAGGACGTTGACTTCAAAGTGTTCTCTGCGCCGGCTAACGACCCCGATGGCCGTGTTACTGCGTTAAAAGTACCGGGTGGGAATTCACTGAGCCGCAAAAAAATTGACGCCTATACCAAATTTGTCAGTATCTACGGTGCACGCGGTTTGGCTTACATCAAAGTCAACGACAAGACGGATATTGAAGAGGGCCTGCAATCGCCCATCGTTAAATTTCTTCCCAATGACGTACGTCAGCAATTACTCGAGACACTGCAGGCGGAAGACGGTGATCTGATTTTCTTTGGGGCTGATAAGGGAAAAATCGTTTCCGAAGCTCTGGGAGCCCTGCGCTGCAAGCTCGGTGCCGACCTCGATCTTTACACCTGTGAGTGGGCGCCATTGTGGGTGGTCGACTTTCCGATGTTTGAAAAAACTGACAGCGGCAGCTGGACGCCCCTGCACCACCCCTTTACTCAGCCTTCGTGCTCGGTCGATGAGCTGCGTGCCGATCCGGGTGCCGCCCTGTCTAAAGCTTATGACATGGTTCTCAACGGTACTGAACTGGGCGGTGGTTCTATGCGTATCCACGATGGCGCTATGCAACAAGCCGTTTTTGATGTGTTGGACATTAACGAAGAAGAACAGCAGGAGAAATTTGGTTTCTTGATTGAAGCTTTGAAATACGGTTGTCCACCCCACGCCGGTCTTGCCTTTGGCCTCGACCGTCTGATTATGTTGATGGTGGGCGCAGCGTCGATACGCGACGTGATTGCCTTTCCGAAAACCCAGTCGGCACAGTGTTTGATGACAGATGCACCGGGTGTGGTTGATAACAAACAATTGCGCGAGTTGAACATCCGCTTGCGAGAAAAAACCAAAAGCGAGTAGACATCAGTTATGGCAGGTCACAGTAAGTGGGCAAATATCAAACATCGCAAGGCGGCACAGGATGCCAAGCGAGGTAAGGTTTTTACCAAGTTAATTCGTGAATTGGTGGTGGCGGCGAAAGCCGGTGGCCCTAATCCCGATGATAACCCTCGCTTGCGAGCCGCTGTTGATAAAGCTCTCGGCGCCAACATGAAAAAGGACACCGTTGACAAGGCGATTGCTCGCGGCGCGGGTACTGGTGAAGGTGAAAACTACGAAGAAGTGACTTACGAAGGCTATGGCCACGGCGGTGTCGCCGTGCTGGTTGAATGCCTGACAGACAATCGCAATCGTACCGTGGGCGATGTACGTCATGCCTTTACCAAGCGCAGTGGTAATTTGGGTACCGATGGTTCGGTCGCCTATTTATTCACCCGCACAGGGCAGATCAGTTATGCGCCAGACACTGATGAAGAGCAAGTTATGGAAGCCGCTTTGGAGCTGGGTGCCGATGACGTTATTACCCACGACGATGGCTCTATCGAGGTTATGACGACCTGGGAAGATTTTCCCACCGTTAAAAGGGGTCTTTTGGAAGCGGAGCTTGAACCCGAAGATGCCGAGGTGACCATGATAGCGTCACTCATGGTCGATCTGGATAAAGAGGCTGCCGAAAAAGTTATTGCTCTGGTCGATAGTTTAGAAGATCTCGACGACGTGCAGAATGTGTATACCAATGCGAATATTTCCACCGAAGTGCTTGAACAACTGAGTGAATAACGTTTAAGCCCTTTATTTTTTTAACGAGTAGTCATACTTATCACTGCAAGGAACATGAAGATGAAAGTCATTAAGAAAACCGCGGACTATACTGTTAGCCAAAAGCGCTCGGGCCGTTATGCCGTTACCGCCGCCGATGGTACTTCTATTAACGCTGAAGAAAAAACCAAAATATTACTGGCCGAAGAGCTCATTAAGCTGACTGCGCCAAAGGCCGCAGAGCCAGATGCTGAAGAATCGTCTACTGAAGAAGCACCTGCTGAAGAAGCTGCAGCTGAATAAGCGGCTCTTTATAAAGGTGTGTTGAAAAGGGCGGCATGAGCTGCCCTTTTTTATTGTGCCGACTATCGGGGCTCGTGGGTCGATCTTGAAAAGGTACGGTAAAAATCTTATTTTTCTTGACGGGCATGGGCTTCGTTGCAACACTTGCCCGCTTGTTAATCCTTAGGGAAAGTGCGAGGGGATAGATGACACGCATACTTGGCATTGATCCCGGTTCGCGACGTACAGGCTTTGGCATTATTGATGTTATGGGTAGCCAAACTCAGTATGTGGCCAGTGGTGTTATCCGGCTGCCGACAGGTGAACTGCCGGCGCGTCTGAAAGTTATTTTTGAAAACATCAGCGAGTTGATCGGTGAATACCAGCCGGAGGAAGTGGCCATTGAAGATGTATTTTTCGCTCGTGACCCTCGAGCTGCTTTAAAGCTCGGACAAGCTCGAGGTGCAGCCATTGTGGCTGGCGTAACTGCAGAGCTGCCCGTGGCGGAATACAGCGCGAAAACGGTTAAACAGGCGGTGGTTGGCAATGGCGGGGCCAAGAAAGACCAGGTACAGCAAATGATCATGCGGCTTTTGAAATTGCCTGCGCCCCCTCAGGAAGACGCAGCCGATGCTCTGGCGGTTGCCATTTGTCACGCCCACAGCATGACCCATCAACTAGCGATAAAAGGGCTTAGTGGTTATGCCCGTGGCCGCTTAAAATAGCGGATAGTCTCTTTCAAGAACTTGGGTGAATGCCGTACATTTGCTCATCAAGTGCCACTAATCACAGTTAAATCGTCACCAGCGGATGTAACAATGATAGGACGAATACGCGGTATCCTGCTCGAGAAACAGGCGCCGTACTTACTGCTCGATGTACAGGGCGTGGGCTATGAGATACAGGCTTCCTTAACGACCTTTTTTGAGCTACCTGATATTGATCAGCCTGCAACTCTACACACCCACTTTGTGGTGCGTGAAGATGCCCAGCTTCTCTATGGCTTTAGCAGCCTTGCGGAACGACAGCTTTTTCGTGAGCTGATCAAGGTTAATGGTGTTGGCCCGAAGATGGCGTTGGCAATTTTGTCGGGCATGAATGCGACTGAATTTGTTAACTGTGTAAAGAGCAAAGACGTTGCTACCTTGGTGCGCCTTCCCGGTGTCGGCAAAAAAACCGCTGAACGCCTAGTGGTCGAAATGCATGATCGTGTCGAAAAATGGGCAGTCGGTAATGAGAGTGCCGAAGCGTTGGGTAGTCAGCACGGTAGTGGCGCCGCACAAGAGGCGGAAAGCGCATTGATTTCCCTCGGCTATAAAGAGTCCGAAGCTGCGAAGATGATCGCCGCTGTCAACTGCGACACTAAAGAGGCAAGCAGTGCGGAACTGATTCGCGCTGCACTGAAGAACAAAGCGGCAAAGTAAGCGGCTGTGCGCCTAAGGATAACTAAGGTGCCAATATTGAACACAGGAAATACAGAGCTGACATGATAGAGACAGACCGCCTGGTTGCAGCAGAGCCCATCTTAGTCGAAGAACGTATGGACCGGGCTATTCGCCCCGAGAAGCTGAGTGACTATATTGGCCAGCAAGTAGTGAGTGAGCAAATGGATATTTTTATCCGTGCCGCACAGGGGCGGGGTGAAACCCTTGACCATACTCTGGTTTTTGGTCCGCCAGGTTTGGGTAAAACTACCCTGGCCAATATTATTGCCAATGAAATGTCGACCAATCTGAAGTCAACCTCGGGCCCGGTGCTTGAAAAAGCCGGTGATCTGGCGGCGATTATGACCAGCCTCGAGCCTGGTGATGTCTTGTTTATCGACGAAATTCACCGCTTAAGTCCGGTGATTGAAGAAATTCTCTACCCGGCTATGGAAGATTTTCAGCTTGATATTATGATCGGTGAAGGACCGGCTGCACGTTCTATTAAACTCGACTTACCTCCTTTCACACTTGTCGGTGCAACCACACGGGCGGGCTTGTTGACCTCGCCACTGCGTGATCGCTTCGGTATTGTGCAGCGCTTGGAATTTTATTCTGTGGATGACCTGGCCACAATTGTCAGTCGTGCGGCTAATATACTGGCCGTTATTCTGGAGCCCGATGGTGCGCTGGAAGTGGCGCGTCGCTCACGTGGCACACCACGTATCGCCAATCGACTGTTACGCCGAGTCCGCGATTACGCCGAGGTAAAATCTGATGGCTGCATCAGTGCCTCTGTCGCCGATGCGGCGCTGTCCATGCTCAATATAGACCCGCTCGGCCTCGATCATATGGACAGGCGGCTGTTGCTCAGTATGATGGAAAAATTCGACGGTGGCCCGGTCGGCGTTGACAGCCTTGCGGCGACAATCAGCGAAGAGCGGGGTACCATCGAAGATGTGGTTGAACCCTATTTGATTCAGCAGGGTTATTTAATGCGTACGACGCGAGGGCGGGTAGTGACTCGCCAGTGTTACGAGCACTTCGGTTTTAAAATGCCGAAGGCGCTTCTCGAACAACAGGACGAGGAGAGCAAGCAATGACAGAGTTCCGCCTACCGATTCGCGTTTACATTGAAGATACAGATGCCCAGGGTATCGTTTACTACGTTAATTATCTTAAATTTATGGAGCGTGCCCGCTCAGAGTGGTTGCGTAGCTATGGCTTTGATCGACCGGCTTTTGGTGATGAAGGGCAAATTTACGTGGTTCACTCCTTGACAACCCAATACCGCAAGCCGGCCAAGCTCGATGACGAAATTGTTGCGACGGCGAAGGCGACAGCTTATGGCAAGGCTTATTTTGTGGTGGAGCAAAAAGTTTTGCGTGGCGATGAACTACTTTGCGAGGGAAGTATCAAAGTAGCCTGTGTCAATCAGGCTAGCGGGCGTCCAACGGCGATGCCGAAAGAAATGACAGAAAAAATATTTCGCCATTTGTCTTAATAAGCTCAACTAACAGTGGAGTGCTGCGTGCCCGAACAACAACTTTCGATACTTTCTCTGGTGATAGGGGCCAGTGTCCCCGTTCAGCTGGTGATGCTAATCCTCTTAATCGCTTCCATCGTTTCCTGGCTAATGATTGGTCAGCGTTGGTGGTATTTGCGGCAAATGAATGGCGGCTTTAGAGCATTTGAAGCCAACTTTTGGTCGGGTGTCGATCTCAACGACCTATTTCGTGATGGTAGCTTGCGAATCAGTGATAATGAAACGGTTGATGGGGTTGAAAACGTTTTTCGCTCAGGCTTTAGGGAATTTAATCGGCTGACAAAAAACGAAGACACCGATCCTGATGCGGTGATGGAGGGCACCGAGCGAGCGATGCGAGTCGCTCTGTCTCGCGAGGAAGAAAAACTCAACACCCATTTACCCTTTCTTGCCAGTGTTGCCTCTGTCAGCCCCTATATCGGTTTATTCGGTACGGTGTGGGGTATTATGCAATCGTTTCGCGGTTTGGCGACCATGCAGCAAGCGACACTCGCCGTCGTGGCGCCAGGTATTTCTGAGGCTCTCATTGCCACGGCTATGGGCCTGTTTGCCGCAATACCGGCAGTTCTGGCCTACAATCGCTTCTCGGCAGATGCCGATGCTCTCTACAGTCGTTACGATACGTTCTCTGACGAATTTACCAGTATTCTTCATCATCGCGTTCACAGCGGGTAGTCCGATGACACGGAAGATTACCAAACGGCGCTTTGTCGCAGAAATCAATGTCGTACCTTATATCGATGTCATGTTGGTGTTGTTGATTGTTTTTATGGTGACGGCACCACTGCTTATGCAGGGTGTAAAGGTGGATTTGCCACAGGCGCCTTCAAGCCCCCTTGATGATAAGGACAAAGAGCCGCTTATTGTTTCCGTCAAAGCTGATGGTAGCTATTACCTCGATCTGGGCAGCGGCAAGAATCGCCAGGAGCCTTTGTTAGATATTGTCGACAAAGTTACCAAGGTGTTGCGTCAGAAACCCGATACACCGGTTCTCGTTTGGGGGGATGCCCGCGTCGATTACGGTGTGGTGGTGAGTTTAATGAGCCAGCTACAGGCTGCCGGAGCCCCCAGCGTTGGTTTGGTGACGGAACCACCTACCCCGGCTCGTTGATGCGTATCAGTCAAGACCTGAAAAAATTGGGTATTTATAGCCTGGCGGGCCTGTTCAGCTTGGCTTTGCATGGCTTTGTGATCTTTCTATTATTGGTTGGCTGGACAGGAAAAAACACAGAACCTAAACCCAAGCGCCCAAACTTTGTGCAAGCGACGTTGGTGCAAATGGCCCCGCAAGCTAAAGCAGAGAATAAGCAGGCCGCCGATAACAAAGCGAAAGCGGCAGCACAGAAAGCGGCGGCACAAAAGAAGGCAGAGAAACAGCGCAATGAAAAAGCCCGCAAACAGAGGGTTGCGGAGCAAAAAAAAGCCGAACGTAAAAAAGCTGAACAGAAAAAAGCACGTGAGGAAAAAATACGTCGCGATAAGGCATTAAAGAAAAAACAAGCCGAAGAAAAGGCTCGTAAAGCTGCTGCTCAGAGGGAAAAAGAAGAACAGGAAAAACGGGCTAAAGAAGCCAAACGTGAGAAGGAATTAGAACGTCAGGCGAGAGCACAGGCTTTGGCAAGCGCCCTCGACAGTGAGGATGAGTTTCTCGCGGACGAACAAAACGAACAGGTGTCTCAGGGTTATCAGAGTTATATCCAACAGCGAATTATTGCCAACTGGAATCGCCCGCTTAGTGCTCGACGTGGTATGGAAGCGATTTTGTCGATACAACTGGTGCCTACCGGTCAGGTCGTTGGCGTATCGGTCGTCAAATCGAGTGGCAATGATGCGTTTGATTTATCGGTACAGCAAGCGGTAAAGAAAGTTGGCCGCTTTGAAAAGTTACAGGAATTATCGAGGCAATCTCCGGTCATTTTTGAGCAGAACTTTCGCCAGTTCCGTTTGGTTTTTCGGCCCGAAGATTTAAGGCTTTAGTGTCTTGCTCGGCGATAGTTTAATGGATTAGTGATTAGCGTTTCAGAGGTAAATCGTGTTGAAAAGAGTGTGTCGAATTGTTTGTCTGATAATGCTTATGCCTGTTTCGGCTCTGGCTGAACTCAGTATAGAAATTACTAGCGGTGTCGATAATCCAACCAGTATCGCTATCTCTCCGATTATGATGAAGGGTGCACCTCTGGCTGAAGATATTAGTGCCATTGTTGGTGCCGATCTGGAAAGGAGTGGCTTGTTCAGTGCTATGCCGCGGGCCAATATGCTGTCTAACCCCCGTGCCTTGTCCGAGGTGTATTACCGCGACTGGCGTATCGTCGGCATGCAGTATTTGGTGGTGGGTAGTGTGGTGCGGCAGGCGGACGGCCAGCTGAGTGCGACGTTCAGTCTGGTCGAAGTGGCCGGCGAGCGAGTTTTGTTTACCCATGTGGCGAAGGGCCGAGACAGTCAGTTGCGTGATATTGCCCACTACATCAGTGACAAAGTGTTTTACACCATCACCGGTATTAAAGGGGCTTTTTCGACGCGTCTGGCTTATGTGACAGCGACTAAGGAAGGTGGGCGACAAGTGTTTCGCTTGATGGTGTCCGATGCCGATGGCGCTCGAGAACGACTAATGTTGAAATCGAAAGAACCCATTATGTCGCCAGCCTGGTCACCTGACGGCAAAGAGTTGGCTTATGTGTCTTTCGAAACCGGCCGCCCGGCTATTTTTCGCCAGCGTCTCGACAATGCTAAACGGGAACAATTGACAAATTTTAAAGGCTTAAATGGTGCGCCCGCCTGGTCACCCGATGGTCAGAGCATGGCGCTGGTGTTGTCCAAAGATGGCAACCCGGAGCTTTATCTTTATCGCTTTGCAACCAAGACCTTTACCCGACTGACGCGTCACTTTTCAATCGATACGGAGCCGAACTGGATGAGTGACGGCAAGTCACTCATTTTCACCTCAGACCGGGGTGGTTCACCACAAATTTATAAATTGGATATTACCAGCCGTAAAATAGAGCGCCTCACTTTTAATGGTTCATACAACGCGCGGCCACGTCTGTCAGCGGATGATCGCACTCTAGTGATGGTGCATCGCTCTCAGGGCATTTTTCATATCGCCTCGCAGGATTTAGTGACTGGCGATGTGCGTATTTTGACCCGGACGCGTCTCGATGAATCGCCCACGGTAGCCCCCAATGGTGCCATGTTGATGTATGCCACCAAGCGTAATAACAAAGGTGTGCTAGCCGCCGTGTCGATTGATGCGGGTAGTCGGTTTTTGTTGCCCTCGCGACAGGGTGATGTTCGCGAGCCTGCATGGTCGCCCTTTTAAAGAGAATCGTTTAAAGTACTCTTCGTTCGTCTGTCCTCATCTATTAGGAAAATATTATGAAGCTTGAAACTCTGAAACCCCTTCTGGCCTGCGCCATATTATCGAGTTTTCTGGTTGGCTGTTCTAGTACGCCATCCTCGTCATCTAATGGCGCCGGTGTCGGCTCTTCCACAATACCTGCCGATAATGGCGTGTCGACGGGCAGCATCGACGGTGACGGTATTAGTGGTAGCGATCTCGATGTCGACGGTGGCATTGAAACTGTGTTCTATTTCGACTTTGATAAATCCACCTTGAAGCCTGAGTCTCTCGCAGCTTTACGCATTCATGCGCAACGTTTAATCGCCAACCCCGCGAATGTTCGACTGGAAGGGCATGCCGATGAGCGAGGCACCCGAGAATACAATATGGCATTAGGAGAACGTCGCGGGAGTGCCGTGCAGGAGTTTTTGGTTTTGCAGGGAGTCGACCCCAGCTTACTTGAAGTTATCAGTTATGGCGAAGAACGCCCTGCTTCACTGGACAGCACGGAAAGCAGTTGGTCGTTAAATCGTCGTGTTGAAATCAAATAGCCTCGAGCTATTCAATACCCTGCTATTGATGTTCTTACATTAAAGCAGGGTGAAGTCGTGTCGAATCAAGAGATAGACGCATGGTGAAATTGAACACAGCTTATAGCGTCGTGCTCTACCTGGTGCTGGCCTGTTTCGCTCTTGCAGCCCGTGCTGCCGCACCCGTTGCGGATATCAGCAACACATCGGGAGCTAATCAGGCGGTGGTTAGGTCGCCAGCTCAAACAAGTGCTGCCGCTACCCCTCAGGTGGAGACGTATTATCTGCTGCAGAGTTTGCGCGAGGAATTGCGTGTTTTACGCGGTATCATGGAAGAGCAAGGTCATACCATACGACAACTGAAACAGCGTCAGGTGGATGACTATATCGATCTCGATCGTCGTCTTAGCGAACTGGTCGCAGGTGGAGTGGGCGCCCAAACTCAGTCATCGCCAGGGCCTGCGAGTAATAGTCCAAAAAAACCGTCAACATCTCCCGCCGGCGTGCCTTCGACCACAGCGGACGCGAGTGATACAGAAAAAGTCGCTTATGAAAAGGCTTACGGCCTATTAAAAGCAGGAGAGGTTGAAGCCGCGAAACAAGCATTTAAAGCTTATCTCGCGAAATACCCCAATGGGCGCTATGTCCCGAATGGGCAGTATTGGCTAGGTGAAATATATATGCTTGACCAGCAGTTCAAAGAAGCTAGTGAGGCTTTCGCCGTTGTTGTTGAGAAGTATCCTGCGCACCGGAAAATGCTGGACGCAAGTTATAAACTCGGTAAGGTTTATCACTTGCAAGGTAAGGATGAAAAAGCGAAAGTTATCTTAACGCGTGTTGCCGCTACTAAGAGTAGTGCGGGAAAATTGGCAGCTGATTACCTCGCAGCCAACTTCTAGTAGCCCCCTAGTAGGCCCTTTTTTTATCATCGCGCTGCCCCTTCATCGGGCACTGCCGCTTCGATTCCGGTAAACTTCCCGCGTTAGTTACCAGTATGCTGTGCGGCCTCAATCCCCGACCAGTGTCGGATCAGAGTCAGGATCAGCGATGTCAGAAGCCACACTCCGCCTTACCGAAATATTTTATTCCTTGCAGGGGGAAACCACGACCAGTGGCTTGCCCACGGTCTTTGTGCGCCTGACGGGCTGCCCTTTGCGTTGTCACTACTGTGATACGGAATATGCTTTCTTTGGCGGTGAAAAATACGCCTTAAGCCAGATACTTGATCAGGTATCTGGCTATCAACCACGCTATGTGACAGTGACAGGTGGCGAGCCGCTTGCCCAACCCAATTGCCTGCCCTTGCTTGAGGCTTTGTGTGATGCGGGCTATCGGGTGTCGTTGGAAACCAGCGGTGCTTTGCCTATCGCTGATGTTGATGAGCGCGTTATTGTTATTCTCGATTTAAAAACGCCCGCTTCCGGAGAGGCGGGGCGCAATTTATGGGAGAACTTACCGCACTTGAAACGTGGTGACGAAATTAAATTTGTGATTTGTGATCGAGCTGATTACGAATGGGCACGCCTCAAGCTCGACGAATATCAATTGAACGAGGGGCGTTTTGAACTCTTGTTTTCCCCTAGTCAGGGGCAGCTAGAGCCAGTACAGCTGGCAGAGTGGATTATTGAAGATAATTTACCTGTGCGCCTGCAAATACAGCTTCACAAACAGCTCTGGGGTGATAAACCGGGCACCTGATTGCTATTCGAGTGTCAGGGTAGTCAGGGTGAATGCAGTGATTGAGAGAGTAGTGTTTCTATGACGATAAAAAAGAAAGCGGTTGTACTGGTGTCTGGCGGCCTGGACTCCGCCACTGTGCTAGCGATGGCCATTGCCGAGGGATATGAATGCTACTCTCTGGCCTTCGATTACGGTCAACGCCACCGGGCTGAGCTGGATGCCGCGCAAAAAATAAGTGCCTCCTTCGGTTGTAAAACACATAAAGTTGTCGCTCTTGACCTGCGCGCCATCGGTGGCTCTGCCTTGACGGATGATGATATTGCCGTGCCTGAGGGAGGGGCACAGGGTATACCTGTTACTTATGTACCAGCGCGTAACACCGTCTTTCTGTCACTGGCTTTGGGATGGGCCGAAGTACTTGGTGCTGACTCGATTCACATCGGCGTTAATGCTGTTGACTACTCCGGCTATCCAGACTGTCGTCCGGAATTTATCGCGGCCTTTGAGGCTGTCGCTAACCTCGCCACTCAGGTGGCTGTGGAAGGTTGCAAGATGCACATACACACGCCGCTGATGCATCTTAGCAAAGGCGATATCATTCGCCGTGGTATCGACCTGGGGGTCGATTACGGGCTGACAGTTTCTTGTTATCAGGCCAATGATAAGGGTCAGGCTTGCGGTGTCTGCGACAGTTGTCGGTTAAGGGCAGAAGGCTTTTTGGCTGCGGGTATCTCCGATCCAACAAAATACGCTTAAAATGGCAATTTACCCTTGACCTTTTTTTTCTGGCAAGTAAGATGTGCGCCTCCTCTGAGGGCCGTTAGCTCAGTTGGTAGAGCAGTTGGCTTTTAACCAATTGGTCCTGGGTTCGAATCCCGGACGGCCCACCATTTTTTCCTTTTGCCTTAGTGCAATGCGACTTCCCGCTAAATACGTCCGCGAGCAGTTTGTGCCATAGGCCATAGATAGTGTCCCAGCAACCCACCTTGTCTGGGTGTGGGTAAAGATAATCGCTTTCCCAGTCTGCGTGACAAAATTGCACCTTCCATACAGCGCTCATCTATTTTTATTTTTCCATTTTTTTCTGCTTACTCAATCTGACAGGCTTCTCGCAAGTGCGTATATCCATTTAAAGCTAAGGCGTGAATTCTTATCTGGGCTTGGTTAGTTAATACCCTATAGGCGCCACCGCAGATTGCTACAAGCTGAGGTCGTGTTACTACCCACGGCAGAGACTTTTTGAGCGGGTGGAGGAGGGTGGCGACTCGATGCCCAGAGACGATTGTAGCAGCCTTACAGCGATACAGATTTCTAATGAAGGTCTCTATACCAGCGAGTGCGTCTTATTTTATTGTACAGGTCTCATGGGGGAGACTGAAAACAGACGGTCACCAATAGAATCACTACTTGTTACGTTTAACCGGTGAGCACAAATGGTGCGACGGCGAGCTCTATCGTAAGCTCATATAAGCGTCATTTGACCGGTATGCTCTTCGGGTTAGATCTGACATAACACCAGGCCTGTTGGGCTGAGAAAAAGCGATGGGGGGCGTGGCCTAAACCAGCAATTTGGCAAGATTAAAAAATCTTGCCGCAACCTTTGTCGAAGGTTGCGGCAACATAGTTAAGATGATTAGGTGTCCGAGCATGCAGCAGGCATGCGAACCCGAGATTCCTATCTGTTGGGTTCGTTGTCCTCTTCATCGGGAATATCAACGTCTACAGTAGGCACTTCGACTTCTACTGTTTTCGTGCCGACGGACACTTCGGGGCCGCGTACCTCGAACTCAGGCATATTTCCTTCCTTTGCATCTACATCCACATCAGGTAATTTTCCTTCCTGAGTCTGCTTCACCTCATACTCCGGGAGCTGGCCAGCATCTACGTTGACGTCCACATCAGGTAGCCTGGTTTCCTCTGTCTGGTCAATGTCACATCCCGTGACAAGTGCTGTGGATAATACTGCTATGGTGATGCATGCTTTTGGGAATTTCATGTAAGAACCTCTTTTTTGATGGTAGTTCATTTCTGTGAAAGCCATGATTGGATTAATTTCATTAAGCAAGAAGAAGCTGGTTCCGTGACCCTGACCTAAAACCTCGGTTAGCTCGAACACGGGGATTATTGAGGGCGGGCCTATTGGATTCCTTATCCCCGTTGAGCGGTACTAACTGAGATGCTGGGTTGATTCGCTATGTACCATCAACGACTAAGTCATTTCGACGAAGCATTTTCAAGTGGCGGATCATCGTACAGGGCATCGACCAGCAGCTCTCCCACAACAGCAATTAAGCGCAGATAGTATATTTTGAAAAAAAATAGTGGAGCAACCGTGCTGAGGGTTTTTGAATGTCTGCCCCTTCGGAAACGGCAAGACTGATCTGCGAGTTAGCAGAGTAAAAGATTTACGCAAGGTTGTATAGCTGCGATTCACTGACACTAAGGCGCCGTTCGGTGAACGGTGTTCATTTAGATTAACCGTCAGGCAAATTAAACAGGGAGTTGCCTTAGAGGGCATTGATTTTGAATCCCCCGAGACAGAAATTAAGACAGCGATTGTTGGGTGCATGTTCAATATCGCATTGACTGTAGACTTGAATAATTAGGCGGAGCAGAGCGTAGACAAACAGCACAATGGCGCGAGTCCGGTTGATACAGACTTTGGACGTGCCGTCCTGACGGCTCCGCTCCGACCTGGCTCTGAACACCTTCGTCACTGGTCTTAAAGAGACCTCTAGGCGGCCACCATCGTATTTGCTTCCATGAAATGTACCGGTAAAAAAACGCGCATTGCAAGCGTCATTTGTGGCAACGACGCAGCTAACAATTAAGTTTGGTGAAGGGTTTACCGTGAGCGTATAAAACTAATGAGGGGTATTCGTTCAGACTAGATCTGATTGGGTGTCTTGGAAAAGTGGGCCCCCTCCGCTTTTTATCGCGCCGAAGTTTTAATCAAAACGAGGAGGTAAGTCTCATGATCCTCACTAACACCTCCCCCATTATTGTGTAGAATGAATCAAAAAGTCGTTTTTCAATGTTAAAAACTCGCAATATTAAAGTTGCTACAACGGGATCATCTTCAATAAATTTATCAATAATACTGATACGACGGGGCGACAATGGATATTAGTGTATGTGTGTGTCGAGGGTACGATGGCTGGCAAGATGCAGTAAGGGCAGAAGAACTGGGCTTTAAAACAGCCTGGTTTGAAGATAGCCAAATGGTTACAGCAGACCCTATTGCCTTAATGGCGATAGCAGCCACTAAAACGAGTAAAATTAATCTTGCTACTGGCGTACTCATACCGTCTAACCGAATTGCGCCGCAAACGGCTAACAGTATGGCGACACTTAATGCTCTGGCGCCGGGGCGAATTATTATGGGTATTGGTAGTGGTTTTTCAGGCCGACGTGCGATGGGGCTCGGTCCCGTTAAAGTCAACGATATTCGCGACTACATAGAAACAGTACAAGGGCTACTTGAGGGTGAGATTGTTGAGTGGGACTTTGAAAATAAACGGCGAAAAATTGCTTTTCTTCATCCTGATGATGGCGTCATTAATTTAAAGCATAAAGTGGCCACTTATGTCGCTGCCCAGGGTCCAAGAATGCGTCAACTTATCGCCGATTTTGATGCCGACTGGATTAATATCCTGTCGACACCCGACATCGCAGCCTCTGATATGAAAGCGATGACAACGACTTGGAAAGAGGCTGGTAAAGACCCAAAAAATTACGGTAAAGCCTTGCTTATGTCCGGCTGTCCTCTCCGGGCTGGGGAAACCACTAGCAGTGATATCGCTATGCGCCAGGGTGGTCCGATGGCCGCCGTCTTCTTCCATAATATGATCGAAGCAGCCCTTTATGGGTCATTTGTTTCTGATACGGTAGATGAACCTGAAGAAATTGCGCAATACCGGCGTATGTATGAAAACTATAAACCGGAAGATGCGCGTTATCTATCACTGCATCGCGGGCATGCTTTATTTGTGAGGGAGGACGAAACAAAGTTTATCACTCCCGATTTGATCAGTCAGGCGAGCATGACGGCACCGGTCGAAGAGTTGCGAGAGCGTGTTCAAGAGCTCAAGCGCATCGGCTACGATGAACTGGCTGTTATTACCTGCCCGGGTGATGACGACATTCTTGAGCGCTGGGTCGAGGTAATGGAAAAGGCCTAGAGCCGTCGGCTATTTACTTTTCTAATAAGCCTGGCCTTGGCTTGGCTTCAGGTTTTCGCCAATTTCTGCCCTTCAATATCACATGCCAGTAAAGGAAAGGGAATAGGTGTTTCTTCATCCACCAGTAGCAGCGGCGAGGCACACGGGGGTCGAGGTTAAAACTGGACACCACTTCGCCATCATAGCGAAACTCGGCCATCATTATTTTGCCTTTTTCAGTTGTCAACGGGCAACCGCCGTAGCCATCGTAATGCGTGGTAACAGCGGTATTTTGGTCGAGTGTCGCGAGTAGGTTGCTAACCACCACTGGAAATTGTCGGCGTACAGCGGCAGCCGTTTTAGCATTGGATGTGTCAGTACAGTCACCGAGGGCAAAAACATTGCCAAAGCGCTGGTGCCGTAGTGAATCACGATTTACCTCAACCCAGCCAGTAGCACCGGAGAGAGCACTTTGTTTAATGACATCCGGTGCGCTCTGTGGCGGTGTGACGTGAAGAAAGTCAAATTTTTCAGTAAAGGTGTTGGCGTCTTTGTCGGTAAAGGTGGCGATTTGACGGGGACCGTCTACGGATGTGAGGTTCATGCCAAAATGTGGTGTTGCACCGTAACCGGCGATGACTTTGTCCAAGGCTTTGGCATAAAAGGGTATGCCAAACATAGCGCCACCCTGAGTGAAAAAGTGTGATTCGGCAGAGATACCATTGCGGCGCCAGTGATCGGCCGCCAGGTAGAGGATTTTTTGTGGTGCCCCGGCACATTTTATAGGCATTGGCGGCTGGGTGAACAGCGCTCTGCCACCTTTGAAGTTGTTCACGCACTCCCACGTGTAAGGTGCGAGCTCATAACTGTAGTTACTGGCAACACCGTTTTTACCCAGTGTTTGTTCGAGTCCTTCCACGGCACCCCAATCGAGCTGTAGGCCGAGAGCGACCACCAATATTTGATATTCGAGTATGGTCCCCGTTTCAAGGCTTAGTTGATTGTTGTCGGGATCAAAAGCAGTCACTCTATTTCGAATCCATTCAACTCCTTTGGGGACTAAGTGGGCTTGTTCGCGCACTGTTTGCTGCTGCTTCATGATACCGCCACCCACTAAAGTCCAGGCGGGTTGATAGTAATGGTGGGGAGAGGGTTCAATCAGGCTTATTTGTAATTCGGGTCGAGCAGACTTTAGCGCTGCCGCCACTGAAATTCCTGCTGATCCGCCACCGGCAATGACAATTTGGCAGTGCATTGGCTTTGCATTGTTCATGGGTCGTATCCGTAGGCTCGAGGGGGTTAGGGATTATCGATAGACGAAGTTTGTGTTGTATTGTTTAAGGAGTGGTTTCAGCCAAGTATGGGCTTTTTTGGACTAGCCCAAGATCCCCCGGTGAGAGAATACCGTTGGGGTCGAGCTCACTCTTTAAGCGTTGCAGCAAGCTGGCGTAAGCGCTAAACCCGGTTACTTGCTCGGCGCTCACTTTGCCGCTTTTATACGGCACAATACCGGCTTTGACGAGGGTGTCTGTACATTGCTTCATTGCGGCATTCGCACTCTGCCACTGCGTGGCCTCGTCATAAAATGACAGCACACCGCCGTGTAAGCCTCGCCGACACATAACAATGGCAGCCCCAAGGGGATATTCTGGATAATCCTCGCGTTGCTTGGCGATAACCGTCATAAAGGTACTAAGCTTGTTCGTCGGCAGTGACGACATGAGAATGGCACAACGTGACAGGGCAAAAAAGCCAGCATAGGAGTACCAATAAATTTCATCGGTCCGCAATTTATTAAAGTACGCTTCATTAAAGTCGGGAAAATGTTCGCCGTTGCAATTTTTAACGATAGCCGCGATTTGAGTTTCGTCTTCTTCAATGTGGTGGGCTTCCCCTCTAAAGTCTATAGCCAGCGCAAAGCTCGGTAAGTCATCGAGAGGTTTGTCGGGAAATGCCTGGGATATACGTGTTTTGACGGCGGGCGCCTCGTAAGCGCCGCCGTACCAGATATTGTTGACTAATTCACGGGCTTGTATGTCGAGAAGACATTTTTCTATGCTTTTGGCATCGGGGAAGCCGTAGCACGTCGTTTGTCGTGCTGCTGGAAGAGGGTGGAGCCACAGGGCCACGGCAACAATAACTCCAAGTGTTCCATCAGCGCCAATAAACAGTCCGGTGAGATCGGGGCCAATACAGTAGCGCTGAAAATGGCCTGTGCCAGGGGCGGCGGCACTGCCAGTTTGTACACGGTCGCCATTGGCCAGTACGACTTCAAGCCCTGCCACCTGGTCACCCATACTTTGGAATTGCGGTGATCCGGTACCCAGAGCGTGGGATGACACTGCGCCGCCCACCGTGGCAGAAGGCGCGGTTGAGGGGACAAGGCCGACGGTTTGGCCGTGGGGGCGCAATGCTTTTAGCAGGGCGCCAAAGCGCACGCCGGGTTGGCAAAGCACAATACCTCTCTCAAGGTCGATATCGAGAATCCGGTCAAGTCCTGCCATGTCGAGCACAATGCCACCGGCCTGAGGGTTAACACCACCGGCATACATGCTGGCTCCGCCGCGGGCATAAACGGGCACCCGGTCTTTATTAGCGTGTTTGAGTATGTTGACAACGGCATCTGTGGTTTGTGGTCGTACTACGGCATCGGGCTTGCCTGGTGAGGCTGAGGAGGCGTCGCGCCGATAACTGGTGAGATCTACCGGGTCAGTAAAAAGAGTGATGTCATCTAGCGAATTCAATGAGGCTGTGCCTGGCTTTTCTTTCGGCTTATTCATACGTCCTCCGTAACAACAGTGAAAAAGTTGTCGATAAACTCTGCGAGGCCGTAGACCGGTGGGTCAGAGTCAGCTCTGGCCGAAGCTAAATGAGCCACGCAGCGGGGATCGATTGACACAAGCGCATCAAGTGTCCCATGGTCAGCCGAATTCGCTTTGGCAACGGCATCATTAATGCGGGCTTTAGCCATCTCTTCACTAGAAGCTGGCTGCATCGACGGCATGCCACCGCTTGCGCCGCAACATAAAGCATAACGAGAGGTGGGTTCGCCACCATTCACGGTGACACCAAGCCCCGAGAGAACCTGGTGTAAAGCGTGATTGTCATTGTCGCCTGCTGACTGGGCTTGTGAAGAGATCGTAGCCTGACAGCTTTCAATACAAGCGACATGGGGGAGGGTGTTTTTACTAGAGAGGCTCAGCTGCTTGTCGTTCAGAGCTGCACTTAGCCAGGTAACAAAAGAGGTAGGATTCGCTGAATCGGCGAGGCTATTGGCACACTCACAACCAGAAGTCAGCAAGATGTCATAGTGTCGTTGAGCAAGAGACGCGCTTAATTGATTGGCGCTTGTTCCGGCATCAGTGATAAAGCCTAATTCTTTGAGTGGGGCGCCACAGCAGTGGTCATTGTCAGCGAGCAGTTGAACGGATTGTCCCGATGCTATCAGCAAGCGCAAGGTTGCTTGCGCTTCCTGAGGCCGCGAGTAGGCTGAAGCGCAGCCAGGTAAATAAATAATGTCCGTGGGGTCCGCTGCGCTGCTATTTAACGCCTCTTGCCCGGCCGCCCAGTTGTAGCGATCAACCGCCGGCTTGCCGGCTGGGTTTTGCTGGTTGATGACGTTTTCCTGTATTTGCACAATACTGTTCGGTGCCATATCCCGAGCGATGAGCTCACTGCGCAGGGCGCGGTTGATAGCCATCGGGCGCATGCCGATGGGGCAGATACGCTCGCAATTACCACAGCTCGCGCAAGTAAAGGCGTGTTCTGCCACAGATTCCAGGGGAAGATCTTCGCCTTCAATCCAGGCGCGGGCCGTACTGATATACCCTTGTCCGGAATAAGCCAAACCGGGCGAGTGTGATTGTAGAGTGCTACAGACATGATCGATATTGCGTTCTTCCCAAATCGCCTCCACACAGTAGCCGCAATCAGAACAGTGATACAAATCTTTTAGAAAGTTGGCGAGAAAAGGGTGTTCCTGGGGTGTCGTCATTTCGTAGGCCCTGTTTATGGTGGAATACCGAGCGAGGAAGACGCATTAGTCTGCTGAGTTGATTCTGGTAGCGAAAAGCGCCTGTTTTACACTACCAGAGATCGTCGATTGTTATTAGATGTCCTTAATCATTCAATGCATCCTTACATTAATGCAAGGCAATAATCCTTAATGGCGTACCCGTTGCCCCACGGAACTTGGTGGGCAGCATCACTATTGTACTTTCATAAAGTTTCTTTTCTGCCAGCTCATCTGTTTTTACATTTTCAACAATATAAATACCCTGCTTGACCAGTAAATGCTGGTGAACAGGGAAAATAACATTCGGGTCTTCACCGGGGGTCACTTCCAAGGCCATGTTGTCTGCGCCAATGGCCACGACGTTTTTCGATGCTAACCACTTTGATGCAGCGAGACCGAGGCCAGGGCCTGTGTGGGCGTAATGTTGAGGTTTGGCGGTGAAATTTTTACCCCAACCCGTATGAACAAAAATTATTGATCCCTCAGGGATTTTGGTGTTCTGCTTTTTGAGAGCGCCCTGTAAATCTTCAGGTGTGATGGCATAGCCTTCTTTCAGTGTGTCCACGCCTTTGTACGCAGCGACATCAATGAGAACACCTTTGGCAATAAAGGGCGGTGATTTGTCGATCCCATTGTGGTTTAAGCCGGTATCTGAAGCGGCATCTTCACGATCTAACCCGTTGTACAACTCTGCGGCGATGGTGACATGCCCAAGGGCATCGATATGGGTGCTGACGTGGGTCGTCATTTCGATACGTTCAAGATAAAAGCCAACTTCATTGGTCGCGCCCATGTGCTCTGTCAGCATTTTCTCCATATTTTTTGAGGTGCGAGCCAAGGTCATAACGTACGGTGTTTGAATACCATTAATGTAGGGCGCACCCATGGCAACATCATGAGATAGCTCGATAATTTCTCCTTTGTCGACGGTGGATAACGCGGCCATAATACTCTGTGCCGTCATCAAATTTCCGGCACCCAGTACGTCATTCTCGCCCCATTGCCAGTTGTTTTTGCCAAGATCTGTACCGGCCAGTGAGAGGGTGCTGCTGATAGTCAGAGCGATAGCAAAAACGGCGCGTAAAAAGCGCGATGTCAATGTCAGCTTCATGGCTATGTTCCTTTTAAAATTGTATTTGTATAAAAAATAGTATGTCTATAAGTAAGGTGATAAGCGGAGCTGGAAGCTTATTTGCTGGCTAGTGGGTCAGAAAATTCTGTTTGGAACCCCAGTTTGCGCATGCCGACCAGACAGCACTCGCAGTCTTCTTCGATAGATCCACCACTGGCACCTATGGCTCCAATCAGATCCCCGTCCTCATCGTAAATTGGGTAGCCCCCAGCGACGATACAAAAGCGCTCATCTGTATGTTGCAAACCATAACCGAAGGCGCCGGGCAGCATGAGCTCTCTCACCAGGCTGGTGGGTCTTTGCAAGGCTGCAGACGTCCAGGCTTTCTTTTCGGCGATAGGAGGGTTGGCGATACGCCCTTTTTCGGGTCGTAAAACGCCGCGCAAATGCCCACCAAAATCGACAACAGCAACGGTGCTGGCTCTACCGACAGACTGTGCGTAAGCAACACCTTCTTTGAGGAGTGTTTCTACTTCGGACAATGTGAGTTCTCGCATGTTGTGGTCTCCTGATGACTAAAAAAGCGTTATGAAATTGTGTTTGACGGTTTAGCTTGTGCGACTAAAATCATTGGAATTTACGCCGGTAGACAAGCGGTAGTATTAATTATTAGTGTGAATTTATTGTATAGATATTTTTTGATATTGCTAGAGTATATAAGGTAATATCAAATTTTTTATCACTTAATAATAGCGCTAGGAGTTGTTTACTATGAGCGATGAAGCTGCACATCAGCCACTAACCCATACGGCGTTAGCCAATTTGTCGCGCTCCGTTTATGAAAAATTCGGCGAGGAAGCTCTACCGTTAATCACTGAAGCCTGGCACCAAATCGGTGAAAAGACGGGCTCAAGGATCATGAAAAAAAAGGGCATCAATACCTTTAAACAAGCCGCGGAAGACCATGTGGAAATGGTTAAGGGTTTCGGGGATGTCTACGAATTTTGTCACGTAACGGATGACACCTATCACGCACAAACACGCGCTGGCGTGCCCTGCGAAGTGGGCCTGGAAGATGCGGGTGAGTCCATCTGCCATGCCTGTATGGCTGTCAATACAGCGCAACTTGAAAAAATAGCCGGAGCCCCTGTCGAAATGACAGTGAGCCAGTCTCGTGCAATGGGTGATAACTGTTGTGAAGTTAAATACATACTTAGAAGTGCTGGCTAAATTAGGGTTTATCACTGAAACAGGTTTAGTAAAGTACGATCAAACAAGCGATAAGCAGAGGGTGTCATCGCCATGTCATTAGTAACTACGTCGGATTCAGAAAAAATCATCGTTATTGGCAGTGGCTTTGGCGGCGCCATTTGCGCCGCCCGTCTGGCTGAGGCGGGGCATTCTGTGACCGTCCTGGAGCGGGGGCCGTGGCGCGATACTGTGCCGGTGCGATCAATGGGTATTAAACGTCGAGTGGCTTTCCCTCGAGGGCGCAAGCTGTTTACAGAGGCCCTGCGGAACCTCGGTGGTAACCGATTTCCCGGTGGTGGTGTGCGTTTGAACAAGAAAGGTTTGTTCGAGGTTTTCTATGGTGACGGTAGTCACATCGCTTGTTCTTCGAGTGTGGGTGGCGGCAGCCATGTATACTCCGCGTCCCATGTTCGCCCGCTAGTTGATCATTACTGGGAGGGCCACAATCCAGCCATCTCCGATGCTGTTATGTCTCCGCATTACGATGCAGTGCTGGAACGCATGGCTTCAGTGACACCTACTGCTGACCTGGGTATACCAAACACCTCAGCAGCGCGATTCCGTGATTCTGAACACCTTGAAGCTGCGCCACCGCCACCTGACCCGCGCCTGGGTTACCTGCTACCTAAAGACCCTAACAAGCCAGGCAAGGTGACGGGTGCCGACGGTATTGAGCGGTGCGAAGTCGATTACAGCGCCAATGATGACGGCTTTCTTGGCTCGCCAGGGGGTGGTAAGACAACGCTCGATTTTGCCTATTTGGCACCTGCGATGAAAGCGGGACTCGAGGTAAAAGATATGTGTGAAGTGACCGCCATTGTTCGCCAGTACTATGGTGATAGGCGTTATCGGGTTGAATATACCGATCACCACAACAACAGCAAGTGCCTGCTGGAAGCCGACCATGTTGTTCTGGCAGCAGGAACGCTCAATACATTGCGTCTGCTTTTTCATTGCCGCGACACATTGGGGACTTTGGCGGGCATGCCGCAATTGGGCAAGCGCTATGGCACCAATGGTGATCACCTGGGGTTCTGGGATTATAACGAACAAGGCCTGAACCAAACGCTCGGCTTACCGACAACGGGTGGGGTAAAGTTGAAAGGTGATGAAAATGCGCCAATGCTGGGCGGCGGTGGTTTCCCTTCTGTCGACAGTTACCCCCTGCCAAAAAGACTAAGAGAGCGTATAAAGCGCGCGGCTTTTATTGCGGGCCTGGGTGAAGACAACATGAATGGGGTGGTAACAATGCGCAGGGGTAAGCTCCGTATTGAATACCCTCATGGCACCAGCTCTATTTTTGCCCGCACGCGTGCAGCCTTTCATGAAATTGAAAAACGCACCGGCAAGAAAATATACGCACCGAGAACGCCGATTACCGTGCACCCTACCGGGGGTGCTTGTTTGGGTTCTAGCGTAGACAATGGTGTTGTTGATGCTAATGGACAAATCTTCGATAACCCCGGTCTATACGTCAGTGATGCTTCGGCACTGCCTCGTTCGCCCGGTGGACCACCAGCTATCACCATTGGCGCGTGGGCCGAACATATTGCCAGTCAGTTTGGAAAGCACTGACACATGAGAGATAAAGTCTAAAACGATCAATGAACAGAGGTGAGAAGCCATGAGTGAAACTCAAGCGGGTAGTTGTTTTTGCGGTTCTGTCACGATTGAAGTCAGTGGTGACCCCAAAGTTATGGGCTATTGTCATTGTACTGATTGTGCAATGTGGGCTGGTGCACCGGTCAATGCTTTTAGCCTATGGGAGCCTGATGCAGTAAAGATCACCTCAGGTGAAAACAGGCTTGGTTCTTTTGCAAAGACAGAAGCGAGCCATCGACGGTTTTGCACGCAATGTGGTGGGCACGTATTGAGTGAACACCCCGCGATGGGTATGACAGATGTTTATCTCAACATTGTCCCCGGCAAAACCCATGAAGGCACCATGCATATTTATTACGGTGAAAAAACCATGTCTGTGCCCGATGGTTTGCCAAAATTTAAAGATCTACCCAAAGAGTTTGGTGGCTCAGGTGAAATGCTTGAAGAATAGGTTTGAGGACTGCTGACGGCTTTACACCTAATCTGTTTGCGGATATTGATTACACCCGTTGAGGCGCCTGAAGATAAACCAGCTGTATTGATGGTTTTATAAGACGAGCTGATAATTATAATATTAGTGGATGAGTGTTGATTCTGAAGACTTATTGCTCACTATGAGATTGATAATACCGTCACTAAAGAAGCGCTAATGGTCGTTGTCGTTAGCCTGAGACGGGAGACTTTGTCGTCAGTCAATATTTTTTCGATAACGAAGTGAGTCTTCTACTTTCGCACATACTGATTTTTACTAAGCTCGGTTTTCCTTGAATCATGGTTTTCTGGTCGATAAACGCAGTGTGCTGTGGGCTTTGTCACAAGCACGCACACTGTCGAGGCTGTCGATAGGGTGCAGCAAACGGGTACGTCCTTTTATCTCCGCTGCATTTGAACATCATAAAGCGTACTGTGGGGGCAGTAATGAGTTAATCAGATTCTCTTCGATTACTTTGATAACTCAGCGAGAAAGTGATTTTTGACGTCTGCTGGTGGTATTACCGATTGTCGAGTTTTTTTATCAAAAAAAACATTTACAGAGTCTGCTGTTGCTCGGCAAATTCCGTCTTTAAAAACCCCGTAACTCGATGTGATGGATTTTGAGCCAACCGCCGTTAGCCGGCACCCTACCTGGATAGTGCCTGGCCAATGGCACTCCTGAATAAAATTAATAGAGAGGTTGGCAAGTAAGTAATCAAGATTGGGGTGTTTATCATTATCAATAAAAAGGCTTAGTAGATATTCGGCTCGACCTGCTTCTATATAAGCAGCATATGATACATTGTTGACGTGCCCCAGTTCATCTTGGTCACTATAACGCATGCTGACGTCGACCCAATACTGATAAGTGCCAGGATTTTTTAAATCGAATTTTTTTTCATTACTCATCTATAACTCTCTTTAAAGGCTGCGAGTAGTAGTTAGAAGACCTAGTAGTGGATACTGAGAGTCTCCGTATTGATAACTGACAGTTTAAAGTGCCGTCGCTAATACTTCATCTGAAAATTGCTTTTTTTAAAGACGCCAGGGCCTTGAGTGTTGAGTCAAGTTTTACTCGTGCGAAACTGTTTTGCATTAGGTATTGTGGCTATCGGGGTGGGTGCACGGTGCATCCTGGCTTGGCAGTTTTACACATAATTATTGTGATCGATACACATCTATGGAAATCACTTTGAGGGGCAGACTCTCTCAAGAAATTAAGTTGGCGATCAGCCTGCTGTGGTTCTGTGTTTGGATAACGAGAAAATGACCATTAAGCACGGTGATTTTTCGAGAAACTCGCTTATAGAAATAAACAGTTTTTTAGACATAAGTGGTCGCTTTTGCGATAAAAAAATCATCGAGATAGCGTAAGCCACGCACTGGTGAAAAAGACTGGGTGCTCAAGTTGATTTTGCAGAGGTGGCGTGCGCGATGATTAAGTCAAGCATTAAATCGGCAGCCCCTAAGTGGGATGCTAGATTGATAGTCGTGCTGGGGTGTTGAGTTTTACACGCACTTATAATTTGGGGGATATCTTCTACTACGTGTCGTCCAGAATTAAGGAAGTAGGGCAGCACAGTAATAGACGTCGCTCCATCTGAAACACATGCCGCAATACCATCGGGAATCATCGTATCGGCGAGCTCTAAAAATGCAGGCCTAACGATGAGATATTGCCCGTTACAGCTGTTTTTAAGCTCTTCAGCGAGATGAATAACTTCGTCATTGGATTGTTTTCGCCGGCTACCATGGGCAACAAGTAATAATGCTTTCATTATGTAACAGCCTCATCATAATTTTTTCCTGGCAAGGAGTAAGTGATGCCTAATGCTAAAATAGTGCTGCCAGGGACAACATGCGCATAGGTCCAACAACAAGAAAGAGGATGCCATCAGCCGCTTGTACATGACATAAAAGAACATCAACCACTTCTAAAAAGATGACCAAAACGAGTAACACAACCAATATTTATAATAGCCTTAGGAAGCGTGGCAATTAAAGTATCATGAGGTCCAATAGGTAGTTCATTGTTTTTTTTCATTACAGATCTTCGCATCAATACGGGATTAGTTCTGCTTAACGATGATTAATCTCGATGTATCGAATCCTAGAGCTTTGGATCTTGAGATAAACGCTTCAATCACTCCAGGACTAACGGTCGGTGCTCTTGATAACAACCATAAATAGTCTTTATCTGGGCCTGATATGAAGGCATATTGATAGCCTGCTGTATCCAACTCAAAAACAATATACGAACCATAAAAGGGGCCAAAAAATGATACCTTTAAATGCCCTTCATCGGCGTCATTTACAAAATAAGCTTTACCTAAGGCTTCTTTCCAGGCATTTTTTTCAGCCGAAAACCCACGGTTAATAACGTTAATGCCGCCGTCATCTCTAAGGCTATAATGCGCAGTCACTTTGCTAAGCCCTCTTTCAAAAGAATGGTCTAGTCGCGCGATTTCATACCATTTTCCTAAATATCTATCAAGCTCGAAGTTGTCGACAGGTTTGACTCCCTCCGGTATGCCAACACAGCCGGATAAGAAAAAAATAACACTACACATCATGTAAGGTATTCGATTTTTCCACAACATAAGATGCTTACACTCCTTTAAATGCCGAAAGCGCTCTTAATCGACCGAGCTTTAAATCGACAATGGGGCTTGGGTAATCACTCGGTTTATTCTTGGTGCTGGGTAAGTGAATCGCTGTCTCTGATAAATGTCTGATCTCTGGTACGTATTGGCGAATAAAGGTACCCTTTGGGTCAAATCGCTTTGACTGAGTGACCGGATTAAAAATCCTAAAGTAAGGTACCGAGTCAGATCCTGTTGATGCAGACCATTGCCAGCCCCCATTGTTTGCCGACAAATCGCCGTCAATTAAATGTTGCATAAACCAACGTTCACCTAAGCGCCAGTCGATTAATAAATGTTTCGTTAAAAACATCGCGGCTATCATTCGCAATCGATTGTGCATCCATCCCCTTGTTAAGAGTTGCCGCATGGCTGCATCAACAATGGGGATTCCGGTTTTACCGTCCTGCCATGCCGATAATTGCTCTGCATCATGCCGCCATTCAATCTGCTCTGTTTGCAGCTTCAACGGCTGATGTTTAGAAACCTGTGGAAAATCAACCAGGGTGTGTTTGTAAAACTCACGCCAGAGCAATTCGTTTTGCCAAACATGCAGGCTATCACTCATTTCACAATGCAAAGTTGCGTGCCAACATTGAGCGACGGATAATATTCCGCTGGCTAGATAGGGGGATAGCCGACTGGTGCCGGCTAAAGAAGGAGTATCCCTGTCGGTTTTGTAATTTTGAATGGGCTGCTGACAAAATTCGCTTAGTCGAGTTAAGGCTTGTTGTTGACCGGCAGGCCAACAATTCTGTAGCTTTTTCGAAACCGTTGGCCAGGGTATGTCTGCAAGCTGACACTGCTCTTTCAATACCTCTGCTGTGTAATCGGTTGCTTTTTTTCTGGGAACGGGTGCGGGGTATAGGTCAGGCGGGGTAACAAGATGCTGCCTGGCTTGTGCTGAAAAAGGAGTGAATACTTTATAAGGTGTGCCGGTTTTTGTTCTTATGCTAGCTGCGGGTAGTAGCAACTGATCGTGATGGGATTGATAAGTCACGCCAATGTCCTGGCATCGCTCAATCACGTTAGTATCTCTTTGGCATTCGTTAACAGCTAGCTCAGCGTTAAAGTGCACTTGATTTATAGCCCACTGCTGGCAAATAGTGGCGATTAAATCAGGGATTTTTGGGTAGCTATCGACCTGAAAAAAATGCAACTGAATATTAAGTATAGCTAATTCTTTTTCTAGTTTGACGAGGTTGCGGCGCCAAAAGTCTAATTTCACCGCAGCATCATCATGTTGATTCCACTGCTGCGGTGTTGCTATGTATATCGCAATAACCGGCTGTGTCGATTGGCAGGCGTGGTACAGCGCTGGGTTGTCGATGGTGCGAAAATCGTTACGAAACCACACTAATGCGTTTTGTCTCGACATTAGCGTTTTATTTTTTCTAGCCAGGCTTTCATCACAGCGGATTGCCAGCCGTCACTGACACTACCTCCCACACAATCGAGGTCTAAGCCGGCGAGTTCCTGCTGGTGAATATCTGACATAGGCCCTGCACAGAGAATTTTATTTTGCCAGGTGGTGCTGAATTTAATGAGTTGATGGACTAGCTTCTGCTCTAGACGCCGATCAGCGAAGAATATTAAGGGGCAGGCAGTCGCGCCGTTTAGTCGTGAGAGTTCCATTAAATCTTTAACAGCTTCGAGAGCCATCACTCGAATACCTGACTGTAATAACAAAGCATGAAGCAAGGAATATTCAAGCGATGGTTTGCCGTCGCCGAGATTGATTAAGCAACAATGACTAAGCATTTGTTGTTTGCCAGCACGTAAGGCCATAATTAAGGTTTGACGTTGCCAGCTTTGTTGCCATAGCTGTTGTTCTAGTTGGTAGCCCAACGGATGCTGTTGCCAGCGCTGAATTAAGGTCATCTGTAAGGGCTGGTAGACAGACTCACAAAGTGTGATAAAGGGCGTTTCCTTGTTTAATCGGTCAAGGTGTTGATCCAGCCCCGGCTGTTTAAGCTGTTTTATCGAGGCGAGTAAACCTGCTTGTTTTGCTGCCCATTGCTCATTGGCGGGAACAATATTGTCGGGTGATTTGTCGTTGACAAGTAAAGAGGCCACTTTACTGATCGCTACGCCACGCTTAAGCCATGACAATATGTGCTGAATATCCTCAATATTCTTGCGGCTATATACGCGATGGCCTTTAGATGTTCTTTGCGGCTTGATTAATCCATATCGCCGCTCCCATGCACGTAAAGTCACCGAGGCAACCCCCGTTTGCTGGCTGACATCACCAATAGTGTAAGTTTGTTTAGATTGCATTTCGCAAACTCAAATCGTCTGGGTAGGGTTGTAGATAGGCTTGCTTGGCAATGTAGGGATCAGGGTGATTGTTAAAGTGGTGTTTTAAAAGGGTAATAGGTACGATCAAAGGCACTTGATGGGTACGGTATTGTTCAATAATACTGGCAAGTTCCTGTTTTTCTTTTGCAGATAACACTTTCTTTAAATATCCCTGCAAATGCATTAATACATTTGTGTGGGTTTTACGAGTTGCCAGAATACTTAAATTCTCCATTAATAAACTAAAATAGCGCTCAGCTAAGTCATTGATAGTATGTTGGCCTGCATCGGATAGTAGTCGTCCAAGCTCAACGTAATGCGTGGGTGCGCGTGCCATTAGGCAATATTTATAACTGGCATGAAATTCAAGAATAGCTTTATAGCTAAGCTCTTTCTTCTTCAATTGTTGCCAGTTGTGGTAAGCGAAAACTCGGGTCACAAAACTCTCTCGCAGTACGGCATCTTCTAATCGACCCGATTCTTCAACGGGTAATAGTGGATTAGCCGCCATAACGGCTCTGGCATAAACACCGCGACCTGGATCGGCAGCAGGGTGACCACTTTCCTGAAAGACTTTGACCCGAAACACGCCGCAGCTTGGGGATTTTTGCATGAAAATGTAACCGCATAAGTCATCTAACAGTTGTGCTTTGTTCTGACTAAATGTTTTTAGCTGGTCGGTGTAATCTAAGCTGTTATCGTGAACAGCAACCACTTTTGGCTCATGTATGTCGCCGATAAGGCGGATTGGTCTTCTAGGAATCGACATGCCGCTGGAGACTTCTGGGCATTCAGGTACAAACTGAAAATAGCGCGATAAGGTGTCGGTACACAGATGAGAGTGTTTATGCCCGCCGTCAAAACGAACTTCATTACCGAGTAAACAACTACTGATCCCTACTTTTATTTTCATTATTAACGACCCTTTTTTAATCTGCAGTATAGGTTACCAATTTTGAAATACCTATACAATATAATTATTTTGTATAGGCCTGTGGTGCTATTAACTTAACGATTAATGGGTATTGAGGTGACATGTAACTTATCGTGGAATGAGACAGTTTGCTTTGCCCGGCATCGCGGTATTCACTTGTCACGCACAAGACGCTTATGACAGCAGAAGTATGGATTGTGGTCGACAGTTGGAAGAGAAGGTGATCAAGTGGTTTGTCTGTCCCCACTCTTTTTATCCCTTAGCGGCGAGTTGATCACTGTTCAGTGACTTCTGGGTCTCTGGTACGTGCACCGCCGCGCGGAATATACATTGCCAACACCTTGTTTGGTATTGATTAACGAATAACGATAAATAACGAAGCGCCACTGCGATTAATTTGCAACAACACCGATGATGAGTTGCTTCGTAAAGCGCGTTGAAGAGATTCGAGGTTGTAGACCCGTTGCTTGTTAGCGCCGATGATAATATCGCCTGGGCGTAAACCGCTATAGGCTGCTTTGGAGTTGGGCGCCATATTTGCAACCTGTACTCCCTGTCCATCGGGTGTGTTGTGCAGTTGCACATCTTTAAGTAATGGGTGAAGTGTCTGCTCAGTGGCTGCAAATGCCTGGGGTTCACCAACTTTAACTTTTAGCTGGCGTGTTTTACCATTGCGCAAAATTTTAAGCTCAACCCGCTCACCCACAGCTTTCATGCCAATTTGGCTACGCAGCTGAGCTGTTGAAGTGGTTATTTTGCCATTCACTTCAAGGACGACGTCACCCGCATTCAGCCCTGCCTTCTCGGCAGGGGAGCCTTCCGCGACCTTGGTAATCAGTACGCCGCGTTGTCCGTTTTCCAGCTCAAAAGCTCGCCGTAAATCCGGCGTAATATCCTGGATCCCGACACCGATCTGCCCTCGCTTAACTTCGCCGTGACGAATAATCTGCGCCATACTGGCTTTCGCCATGTTGGCGGGGATGGCGAACCCGATACCCACATTGCCACCTGCAGGAGAAATGATAGCGGTATTGATACCGACCAGTTCGCCCCGGAGGTTGACCAGGGCTCCGCCTGAGTTCCCCGGATTAATCGATGCGTCAGTCTGGATAAAGTCTTCATAGCCTTCGATGCCGAGGCCGCTGCGGCTGAGGGCGCTAACCACGCCCGTTGTGACAGTTTGACCCAGGCCAAAGGGATTGCCGATGGCCACGACAAAATCTCCGACCTCTAACTGATTGGAATCGGCGATGGGTATATCCGTTAATGCGTCAGCATCGATTTCAACAATCGCAATATCTAGCTCGGGATCGGATCCCAGAAGTTTAGCCTGGTAACTCCTTCCATCAAGCAATGCCACCTGTATTTCATCGGCGTCCTTTATGACATGGTAATTAGTCATAACCACACCTTTTTTGCTATCGACGATCACACCTGACCCGGCACTTTGCTGGCGTTTTTGTGGTTGCTCGAATTGCCGTTGATCAGGTAGATTAAAAAAATGCCGGAAAAAAGGGTCGTTTAACAGAGGGTTGTAACGATTACTTTGTGTGGAGTAAGTAGAGATATTCACGACGGCCGGATTGACACCCTTTAACATTGGCGCCAGCGACGGGAAGGCTTTGCCTTCCGCGTCGACATAGGGCAGCACAGCCAAAGAAGGCGTTGACAGGGTCAGGCATATCAGGGAGGCCAGGGTGAATAATCTCATTTTCATCAGTGAGTCCTCGAGCTTATTTATACAGTTTTACAGGGATGAAATGTTAATGCGTTTGACCTCAGCCTGCGCGGTCTGGCTTCGTGGGATAACAAGTGTTAATACGCCATCTTTCAGCTTGGCCTGAATGTCATCAGCGTTGGCGTCAGTCGGCAACGATAAGGTTCGTTGAAAGGCGCCGTAGCTACGTTCAACGCTGTAAAACTGCTTACCTTGCTGCTCATTTTTTTCGTCTTTCTGACCTCTGATAAGCAACCTATCGTCCTTGACTTCAATCGACAGGTCGTTTTCAGATAAACCGGGTACATCCAGTGTGATTTCATACTGTTGATCGTCACCCGAGACATCTAAGTGTGGACGATAAGCAGTAATGCCTCCGGTGCCGGGCCAGCTGAGTTGTGAAGGGGATAACCTTAATGACGGTATACTAAAGCCGTTAAATGCCTCATTAAATAAACGGTCAATTTGCTCATGCAGTTGGACAATAGGATGTTGATCCCGTTGTGGCCAGTTTGATAGTGCGGTGCGCGACGCCTCGTCACGTTGCAAGGGTATTTGTGCGGTATTATCTGCCGTGTTGTCCTCGTGTTTAAACCAGTTCCAGGGCTTAAGTTTTTCGAGATTCATCGTAAAACCTCCAATTAATAGCTATTCTCAAGGGCGTTGAGTCGCCCGAAAACGATGATGGGCTGTGGCTTACCACAGCCCACCCAAAGATTAAGCGGCCTGCGCGCTTTTATCTTTTTCTTTCTCAATATCCTTCACTTTTTCTCTATGCTCCAGCACCGTACCCGATTGGTTAATGGCGATACTTTTTGGCTTCATTGCCTCAGGAATTTCACGAAGCAGATTAATCGTCAGTAAGCCATTGTTCAGGTCAGCATTGGTGACTTCAACATGTTCCGCTAGACTGAACTTGTGTTCAAATGTCCGATTGGCGATCCCCAGGTGAAGGTAATTACGTGTTTCATCATCTTTGGGTTTTTCACCGCGAATGGTCAAGGTATTGTTTTCTACGTTAATACTCAGTTCGTCTTTCTCAAAACCAGCGACGGCCAGGGAAATAGCGTAGTGGTTTTCATCCAACACCTCGATATTGTAAGGCGGATAGCCGGTACTATGATCGGAGCCGCGCAGTGCCTTGTCGATCAAAGAACCCAGGCGATCATAGCCAATACTACTACGGTAGAGTGGTGTTAAATCAATTGAACTCATAACAAATCCTCCGCTTGAAGCAATTTAAAATAAAGTCAATTAAAGTCGGTATACTCCACGTCGGACATATCCCGACAGATATTTAAGTAAGATTTATTTGTCTTTTTTCAAGTGATGTTTTGGAAAAAATTATTATAAAAATGAAATTTTAAATCCCGGATTTTACTTCCTCTTTACTTGACAATAGTGCGTGGTTTTAGTGTTTTGAGGAAATTTTTCGATACTCAATATTGTTTTAACGTCTCCTGGCTTTATACATTGAAACCCGAAAGAGTATAGAGTGCTGAAAGTTCTATCGGCCCATCCACCCTCTCATGCCGAAACCAGATGGAACTGGGTATGGTGGGTGCCTTGAGTGTCTGATCGCAAGCTGGACAATGGCCGCTCCGGTTTTCCCTTAGGCTCTTTTTTTGATAGAGACTGTTTCAAACTCCGGCTGGATTCAATAGAATCCTATTGGCTTCCTGGACCTGCGGCCATTGGCTGTATCGCTTGCTTGTCCCTTATTCAGTGACTGATCATCCATGGACGCATCGACGGAAACATCTTGCTCCCGTCCGCGGTATAGATGAGCTTCGATCCACGTTTGGTATGTTGGCAGCCGCTGCCGTGCTTTAATCGATCAGAATTTTCGGCCCTGGTGTCACTTGTCGAATGCTGGGGTTCGTGTTGAGCGGCCTCGTTTCTGGCGATGGCTTGCTTTTTTTCTGGCGCCATTTTAAAGACCTCCGGAGCCATCATGATGACACGTGGAGATAAGGTTTGGCATTGTGAGCAAGGCATTGGCCTGGCGTGGTTTTCAACGGTTTCAAGCTCGTGAAATACCCCATGTTCAGGGCATTTGTAGTCGTAAACAGGCATGATAGCTTCCTTTGTGATTAAAGATCAGGCGCGAGTGGCACAGCGATAGAGCCGTCCAGATATTCGGTGGGGCCTGCGGTGTTGGGTTTGACATCGAACTCAAAAATATCGGTCGGTAGCCACAGTGTTGCGCAGGCGTTAGGTATATCGACAACGCCGCTAATATGCCCCTGTACTGGAGCGGTGCCGAGAATGGCATAGGCCTGGGCACCGGAGTAGCCAAATTTCTTGAGATACTCGATGGCGTTCAAGCAGGCTTGCCGGTAGGCAATATGCACGTCAAGGTAGTGCTGCTGGCCTTGTTCATCGACGGAAATACCTTCAAAAATCAGGTAGTCGTCATAACGGGGTGTTATGGGGCTGGGCTTAAATATGGGGTTTTTAATGGCATATTTTTCCATACCACCTTTAATTAAATTGACGCGCATGTGAACCCACCCGGCCATTTCAATGGCACCACAAAAGGTGATTTCACCATCCCCCTGACTGAAATGAAGATCACCGACCGATAAGCCTGCACCATCCACGTAAACCGGGAAATAGACCTTGGATCCACGGGATAAGTCTTTGATATCGCAATTGCCGCCGTGCTCTCGCGGGGGCACCGTGCGTGCGCCCTCGGGGCCAGCAATCGCGGCCTGCTCAGCGGTCATTCGCCCCATGTGCGCGGTATCTTCATAGGGTAATGTTGCGAGCGCGGGAATGCGTTCCGGGTCGGTATCAAACAACGCTTTTTCCCGTGTGTTCCACTCGTTTAGCATTTCTTTAGAAGGCAGGCAGCCAATCAGGCCGGGGTGAATCAAGCCTGCGAATTCGACACCGGGAACATGTCGTGATTTGGTGAACATGCCGTTGAAGTCCCAAATGGATTTTTGAGCTTCCGGGAAGTGTTCGGTTAAAAAACCACCGCCGTTTTGTTTGGAAAAGAAACCGTTAAAGCCCCACTGGCTGTCTTCAAATGTGCCTATGTCGAGAATATCGACGACCAGGAGATCACCCGGCTCAGCACCTTCTACCGCGATCGGGCCTGACAAAAAATGAACTTGTGTGAGATCGACATCGCGGACATCCGCGGCATCGTCATCATTTTTGATCTGGCCTCCGGTCCAGTCCAGGCACTCGACCTTGAAGTCATCGCCTGGTTTTACCGTGGCCACCATTGGAATGTCAGGGTGCCAACGGTTATGGATGGTGTCGTGTTCGTACGCTGATTTGTTAAGGTCAACTTTGATGATGGTGTCAGACATGATGTTTTCTCCTGGGGTTAAAAAGTCTTATTTAAATTAATGAGATAAATCACTTTTTTAAAGAAACGGTCTCTAAACAAACAGGCTTTAAACAGATAGGTACGCAGACACTTTTTCTTCGTCCACCGCTGCGCGAGGTTCGTCGTGTACGATTTCGCCTTTTTCGATCACGATAATTCGGTCGGCGATATCGAGGGCAAAGCTGAGTACTTGCTCGGACACAATGATCGACAGGTCGCGCATGTCGCGAATTTGCTTGAGGGTGCGTGCCATCTCTTTGATGATAGATGGCTGAATACCCTCTGTCGGTTCATCCAACAACAGCACGCGGGGTTCACTGGCTAAGGCTCGCGCAATGGCGAGTTGTTGCTGTTGTCCCCCTGACAGGTTGCCACCGCGTCGGTTCTTCATCTCTAGCAACACGGGGAAGAGGCTGTATAAATCGCTGGGGACTTTAGTTTCGTTGGTGCTGGTGAGCCCCGTTTCGATGTTTTCTCGTACCGTCATGGTTGAGAAAATCATCCGACCCTGGGGGACAAAGCCGAGGCCTGCGGCCACGCGGTCGTGGCTTTTTAAGCGGTTGAGCTCTTTGCCGTCGAGTTGAATGCTCCCGCTGCGCGATGGGATCATGCCAATCATCGACTTCATCAACGTGGTTTTACCCATGCCGTTGCGGCCCAGAATGGCAATAATTTCTTTCGGGCGTAATGAGAGATTCATGTTGCTAATGACTTCGCTCTGGCCGTAAGCAACGTGGTAGTTGTTGAGTTCAAACATGCTTAGTTCCTCAATGGCCCAAATACACTTCAATGACTTTCGGGTCCGACTTCACGCGCTCCATAGAACCCTCCGAGAGTGTTTTTCCCTGGTGCAGTACGGTGACCCGGTCGGCGATGTCTTCGACAAATTGCATGTCGTGTTCAACCACCAACACCGAGCGGTCTTTGGTAATACGGTGCAGTAATTCGGCCGTTAGTTTGCGTTCGGATACGGACATTCCCGCCACGGGCTCATCGAGCATTAGCAGCTCTGGGTCTTGTATCAACAGCATGCCGATTTCCAGCCACTGCTTTTGCCCGTGACTCAGCAATTCAGCGGGCTTATCGAGTTTGTCCCCAAGAAAGATCATGCTGGCTATTTCGTTGACCTTGTTGATGACCTCTGCGTCGCGTCGAAAAAACAGCGCTCCCCATACATTGCGGCCGCGAGGAAAGGAAATTTCCAGGTTTTCAAAAACGGTCAAATCTTCATAAATAGATGGGTTTTGGAATTTTCGACCCACGCCAACCTGCACAATTTGGTGTTCTTTCAGTTTGGTGAGGTTCTGACCTTTAAACGTGATTGCGCCCGACGTCGCTTTGGTGCGGCCGCAAATCAGATCCAATACGGTGGTTTTACCCGCGCCGTTGGGGCCGATAATGACTCGTATTTCCTGCTCTTCGACGTACAAAGAGAGGTCATTTACCGCTTTGAAACCGTCGAATGAGACCGTTAAACCCTCGATGCTGAGGACGAAGTCCTTTGGTTTTTTTGCTGTATTTAGCGCCGACATAATCGAGTTCCTATTTCGTCGTTTTTTGTGGTGTTTTGACACCACCCAGGCGTGCTGGCAGTCGTAAACGCTGTTTCTTCAGCCAGGGAAGGGCATAAGACTGGTAGAGGTCGGCGAGCCCGTTGGGAAACGCCATCACCACGCCAATAAACAGTGCACCCATGGCAAACAGCCAGAGTTCGGGGAATGATTCGGAAAAAATTGTTTTGGCCCAGTTGACGAGCAAGGTGCCGTAGATCGCGCCAAAGATAGATAAACGTCCGCCAACCGCGCAGTAAATCACCATTTCGATCGACGGCACGATGCCGACGAAAGAGGGCGACATAAAGCCGACTTGTAGCGTGAACATCGCGCCGCCAATGGCTGAAAAGACGGCCGCGATGCAAAAAACAAAGATTTTGAAATTGGCGACATCGTAGCCGGAGAAACGTACGCGATCTTCCCGTTCACGCATCGCCACCAGTAGCCGCCCGAGTTTGCTCTTGCGAATCACTTGTGCCGCCAATAAGCACGCAAACAATAGGATGGCGTTGATGAAATACAGAATGTATTGCGCTGAATTGGTGCGAATGTCCCAACCGAGCAAGGTGCGCAAATCGGTAATGCCGTTGACACCTCCGGTGTACCCTTGCTGGCCGATGATCAGAATGGTCAATATCGCGGCAATGGCTTGGGTAATGATGGCAAAGTACACGCCCCCAACCCGTCGTTTGAACATGGCAACGCCGATAATAAAAGCAAACAGTGCCGGCACCGCGATGACTGCCAATAAAGTGAAGCTAAGACTGTGGAAGGGCTCCCAGAACCAGGGCAGCTCCGTTAGCTGGTTCCAATCCATGAAGTCCGGGATGCCCGGTGTCGATTGAATCGCGGTCTGCTCCGGACTGGATGCTTCCAGCTTGAGAAACATCGCCATGCAGTAGCCGCCCAGGCCGAAAAATACTCCTTGGCCGAGGCTTAGAATGCCACCGAGACCCCAGCACAGCACCAACCCAAGAGCGACAAAGGCATAGGTCAGGTATTTCCCAACGAGGTTGAGCCGGAATATATCCAAAAAGAGCGGCATTACGATGATAATAATGGCGGCGAGGATCAGCAGGGCCCGCAGATCGTGTTTGGGTAGTAATGCGCGCAAACCAGTGAACGACATAGTGGCCTCCTAACGACGAATTTTGAGTGTGAACAGTCCTTGCGGGCGGAGCATCAGAATGATGACGACCGTTAACAAGGTCAGCACTTTTGCAGAGGAACCACTGAGGAAAAACTCCATCGTGGATTGCGCCTGTGAAATAGTGAATGCCGCTGCGACCGTGCCGAGCAAGTTGGATGCGCCACCAAAGACCACGACTAAAAAGGTATCTACGATGTAAAGCTGGCCAGAGGTGGGGCCGGTAGAACCAATCATGGTGAAAGCTGAGCCCGCAACACCGGCAATGCCACAGCCAATGCCAAAGGTGTAACGATCGACTTTTTCTGTATTAATGCCGACGGCTCCCGCCATGGCGCGATTTTGAACGACAGCCCGTGTCTGTTTGCCGAGCTTGGATTTCTGCATCAACAGGTAGACACAGAAGGTAATGAAGAGGGTGAGAACCATCACGAAGATGCCATTGATGGGAACCTCTATCAGGTCGGTAATGGCGTAGGAACCCATCAACCAGTCCGGCAGGGTAACGCCGACCTCGCGAGCACCGAATACCGTGCGATAGGTTTGTTGCAAAATAAGGCTTAGCCCCCAGGTTGCCAGCAAGGTATCCAGCGGGCGCTTATACAAATGGCGAATCATGGCCCATTCGACAAAGGCCCCAAGTGTAAAAGTGGCGATAAAGGCCAGAATCATCGCGACGAAGAAGTAGCCGCCGAACAGGCTGGGCAGATAGTTAGAAAAAAACAACGAGGTCAGATAGGTGACGTAAGCGCCCAGAATCATGAATTCACCATGGGCCATGTTGATGACGCCCATTTGACCAAAAATGATTGCGAGTCCCAGGGCCATCAACACGAAAACAGAAAACAACAGGAGACCGGCAAAACCTTGCATCGCAAAAATTGACGTGAGTTCGGTCATTGAATATTCAGAAAACATGACTATGTACTCCCCGGAAAACAGACAAACGACGGTTAATAATCGGATGCGGCCTGGCGAGTCATTGCCCAGGCCGCGTTAAGCGCTTACTGGTAACCTTTGGGGAAGGGATCGGGTTCGATCAATTCGTCAGTCTCAAAGACAATGTCGTACTGCCCGTCGGAACGCGCGTGACCGATGCGTGTCTTAGACCAGAGGTGGTGATTCGGGTGAATGCGCACATAGCCTTCGGGTGCGGTCGTTAATTCAAGACCCGGTGAAGCTTTGCGAATTTTGTCGATGTCAAACGAACCGGCTTTTTCAACGGCCGCTTTCCACAGCCAGGGGCCAAGATAAGCGGCTTGTGTCACGTCGCCAATAACGATGTCATCCCCCCAGCGTTTCTTGAAGGCTTTGACGAACGCTTCGTTGTTGTCGTTAGTCAGGCTTTGAAAGTACTTCATTGCAGCGTAGGCCCCGACAATGTTTTCGCCACCGATGCCCAGGATTTCGTCTTCTGTCACCGAGATCGTTAACACCAGGGGTTTCTCTTTGGTCATGTCGATACCCGCTGCTTTAAGCTGTTTATAAAAAGCAACGTTGGAACCTCCAACGACGATGGCGTAAATAACATCCGGTTTCTTCAATTTGATTTTGTTGATCACCGAGTTGAACTGCGTATGGCCGAGCGGGTAGTACTCTTCACCCACCACTTTCAAGCCAAGCTTTTCAATGTGTTTGCGAGCGATTTTGTTGGAAGTGCGTGGCCATATGTAATCTGAACCCAGCAGGAAGAATTTCTTCGCGCCTTTGTTCTTTACGACCCAGTCGATGCCCGCAATGATTTGTTGGGTGGCTTCCTGGCCTGTGTAAATCACGTTTGGTGATTGCTCCAGCCCCTCATAAAACGTGGGGTAGTACAACATGCCGTTGTATTGCTCAAAGATCGGCAGAACGGCTTTGCGGGATGCGGAAGTCCAGCAACCAAACACAGCGGCGACTTTGTCTTTAACCAACAGTTTCTTGGATTTTTCCGCGAAAGTGGGCCAGTCGCTGGCACCATCTTCCTGGGTGTATTCGATTTGTCGACCCAAAATGCCGCCCATGGCATTGATTTGCTCAATCGCAAGTTTTTCAGCCTGCACCGAGCCGGTTTCGCTGATTGCCATCGTGCCAGTTATGGAGTGAAGAATACCAACCTTAACGGTGTCGTCGGTCACCGCCAGTCCCGTGGTATTAACCTCGGCGGTGGGGGGGGCAGCGAAAACCATAGTGGATAGCAGCACGGTGGCGGGCAGCGTTATGAGCCCTTTTATAAAGCGCCGGCGGAGTTTGCTGGGTGGATGAGGTGTGTTCGATATTTTCATGCTTGATCTCTCTCTATACGTTTTGCGATGGGATGGCGTGTCGTCGAGAGAAAGCATGAAGGTTGTGGGTTCTGAGCGATATGAGGCAATCGCACCATACGCCTACGTCATTTGACGTAGGGTCACTGGCAAGAATTATGCTTATCTATATCGCAATTGCCCGCTAGACAGGTGTCTCAGCAGACTTTTTAAGGGCGTAAATCTGTCGTCATTACAGGGCTTTGGAGTCAACGCGGTATGAGTGAACAGCATATTTTTAAAGCCCGGCGCAATTACAATCGCTGGGTTGCTAATCAAACACTTGAAGACTATGCCCTGCGTTTTACCGCAAAAAGCGCGCGGCGTTGGTCAACCACACGGGTGGCAAATACGGCCTTGGGTGCCATTTCGTTTCTGGCTCTGGAAGCGATTGGCGGTGCGATAACCTTGCATTATGGTTTTGATAACACGGTTGCCGCTGTGTTGGTGGTGACATTGATTATCTTTTTTACAGGTTTACCCATCTGTTATTACGCGGCCCGCTATGGCGTCGATATCGATTTACTAAGCCGTGGCGCGGGTTTCGGCTACATGGGTTCAACAATCACGTCGTTAATCTACGCATCATTTACATTTATTTTTTTCGCGTTAGAGGCGGCTATTATGGCTTCAGCCTTGCAGCTACTGTTCGGGCTGCCGGTGAGTATCGGCTATTTAATCAGTGCACTGGTAGTGATACCTCTGGCCACGCACGGTATTACCTTTATCAGTCGTTTTCAGTTGTGGACTCAGCCGTTTTGGCTGATTTTGCAGTTATCCCCGTTTGTCTTCATTCTCTATCACGAGTGGTCAGCGGTAGATCGCTGGACGCAGTACCCAGGCGCTGCATCATTAGAGGCTGGTGGTTTTAATGTGATCTTTTTTGGTGCGGCTTCAGGGGTTTTGTTTGCACTCATGGCGCAAATTGGCGAGCAAGTCGACTTTCTGCGATTTCTTCCCAAGCCGAATAAAAATAATCGAACACGTTGGTGGCTGGGCTTGATAGCGGCTGGGCCTGGTTGGATTTTGGTTGGTGCAATGAAAATATTAGCGGGGTCTTTTTTGGCTGTGCTGGCGCTGAGCCACGGTGTGCCGGAGCATCTGGCGGATGATCCAACGCAAATGTACCAGGTGGCTTTCGGTTATTTGACTCAATCACCTGCCGTTGCATTGGCTTTGTCAGGTATTTTCGTGATTATTTGTCAATTAAAAATCAATGTGACCAACGCTTACGCGGGGTCCATTGCCTGGTCGAATTTTTTTTCACGCTTGACTCATAGCCATCCCGGTCGAGTGGTTTGGTTAGTGTTTAATGTCATCATTGCGCTGCTGCTGATGGAGCTGGGCGTCTATGGCGCGTTGGAGAATATTCTCGGTACTTATTCGAATGTCGCTGTAGCCTGGGTGGGCGCATTGGTTGCCGACCTGGTGATTAATAAACCGCTTGGCTATAGCCCCAAACATATCGAATTCAAACGCGCCCATCTTTACGATATCAACCCTGTGGGTATTGGAGCTATGTTGAGTGGCTCGGCGCTGGGTATCTTGTCCTATGTCGGCTTATTTGGCGAGTTGGCGCAGGCTTTCTCGCCCTATATTGCGCTGCTCACTGCGTTTGTGGTGTCACCCCTTATTGCCAGCGCGACCAAGGGACGTTACTACATTGCGAGAACCGCCACGGTACTGGCGGGTGACAATGATGCTGTGCTGTGCAAAGTCTGTGAGAACGCGTTTGAACATGAGGATATGGCACTGTGCCCGGCTTACGGTGGTGCGATTTGCTCTTTGTGTTGTTCGCTAGATGCCCGTTGTCATGATCAGTGTAAGCTGGGTGCACGGTTTAGCGAGCAGTTGACCCGGTTTGTCGCCGCTATTTTACCGCAGCCAATTGCACTGAGAGCAAATCCCCGATTGTTACAATTCTTTGGCTATTTCGCTTTAATTACCGGGATCATTGCGATTTTATTTTGGTTTGTCTATTACCAGGTGCCACTCAGTGATGCGAATGCCAAAAACATAGTGGCGTCCATTTTGAGTCAAGTTTTTTTATTGTTGTTGATTGTTGTTGGTGTATTAACCTGGTTATTTGTATTGGCGAATGAAAGTCGACAATTCGCGTTGCATGAATCACAACGTCAAACTGATTTGCTCAGCCAGGAAATCAATGCACACGAAAAAACTGACCGGGCTCTGCAAGAAGCAAAAGATATGGCTGATGCCGCCAATCAGGCAAAAAGTCGCTATTTGTCGGGTCTCAGTCATGAGCTTAGAACACCGCTCAATTCAATGCTAGGTTACGCACAGTTGCTGGAAAAAGATGTCAGCTTAACGACCGAGCAGACCAAAAAGGTTCGTTTGATACGTGGCAGTGGTGATCACCTGGCTGATCTTATCGAGGGCTTGCTGGATATTTCACGGATAGAAGCGGGTCGGCTTGAGTTACACCGTGAGCAGGTGCCACTGCAAGAGCTACTGGAAGAATTAACCGAGATGTTTCACCAGCAGGCTCGGGCGAAGGGTATTCGTTTTGAATATATTGTCAGTAATAACCTGCCGGATGTTGTCATCGCTGACCGAAAGCAATTGCGCCAAATCTTGATTAACCTGTTATCGAATGCCGTCAAGTATACCCAGCAAGGCACCGTTACCCTGGCTGTGCGCTACCGCAACCAGGTGGCGGAATTTACCATCAGAGATACCGGGGTTGGTATTGAAGCTCACGAATTTAACCGTATATTTCGGCCGTTTGAGCGCATTCGAAAACCTGGTTTTCCGCAAGCTCCCGGTACCGGCCTGGGTTTGACGATCAGCCAATTGCTGACCGATATCATGGGGGGTGATATTTCGTTCGATAGTGTGCCCGGAAAGGGTAGTACCTTTCGCTTATCGCTGATGTTATTTAGCGTTTCTGAACCCACTGTGCGCGTGCAGTCAGATCGGCGGATAGAATCTTATAGCGGTGAACAAAAGACACTGTTGGTGGTCGATGATGACGCCTCGCACAGGGGATTGATCAGCGAAATTTTATCGCCGTTGGGCTTTGTGGTTTTGGAAGCACCGGATGCCTACGCCTGTCTCGATATTCTCGACAGTACAGACGTGGAACTGTTATTTCTGGATGTATCGATGCCGGGCATGGATGGTTGGGAACTCGCCAAACGTTTACGCAAAGAGGGCATTCGAGCGCCGATTATTATGATTTCTGCGAATGCACTAGAGAGCGAAGAACACGTTCGCCTTAATGATGATTACCTCATCAAACCGATTCGGGATAACGCCGTGTTGGACAAAGTAGCTTCGGCGCTGAATTTGCAGTGGTGTTACGAAACCGACTTGGATCAGAGTGTGGACATTACTGAGTCAATGCAGGTCACGCGTGTCGATTTGTTTCATGGCGTCAGCGAGAGTGACTGCCGTGAATTAATCGAGATGGCGGAGCTGGGTTTTATTGAGGGCTTGGAAAGAGTGCTCAAGCGATTGGAGAAAAACGACGAAACCGAACGTTTCGTCGCGTTGATGCGTCGCCATCTGGGTCGATATCAATTTGCAGAGATCGTTTCTATTAATAAAAAGGCATTGTTGTAATGATCATTAACGAGTCAAAGGGGGTCGTGCTGGTTGTCGATGATTCCGCTGAATCCCTGGGTATGCTCAACACTGCCTTGGTCGATGAGGGCTATACCGTCTTTGTTGCGATGGATGGCGAACAAGCTCTTGCGATTGCCGGGCGTATGGTGCCAGACATTGTCTTGATGGACGCGATTATGCCGAACCTGGATGGCTTCGACGCATGTCGGGAGATGAAAAAGAGTAGTGAGTTGAGCGATGTTCCGGTCATTTTTATGACGGGACTTGACGATACCGAACACGTGCTAATGGGACTGCAGGCCGGCGGCGTTGACTACATTAATAAACCGATAAATTTGGACGAATTTTTAGCTCGGGTTAAGGTCCATTTGAATAATTCCAGGCTCACACGCAGTGCACGTAGCGCTCTGGATGAAATAGGTCAGTGTGCTTTGGCTTGCGATATTCATGGTCAAATTGTCTGGGCTACAGTCAGTGCTCGCAAGGTGTTGGCGGCTATCAGTCATGATAGCGATTGGGTAGACATACAATTGCCTGGACAATTGCGTTATTGGTTATCACACAATTTGATCAAAGACAGTGTGTTGTGCCTGGACGGTCTCGATAAACCACTCCAGGTCCGCTTTCTTGGGCGCCCATCCCCCGGTGAGTACTTACTGCGATTACTGGATAATGACGAACTCAGCGCACGTAATGCGCTACGTGAACAGTTTGGACTCACTGAGCGTGAAGCGGAAGTCTTGTTTTGGCTAGCGCGTGGCAAAACAAATCGAGAAATAGGACAAATATTGTCGAGGAGCTCCCGTACAATCAATAAACATCTCGAGCAGGTTTATAAAAAAATGGCGGTGGACAACCGAACGAGTGCTGCGGCTCTTTGCCTGCAATACTTAAATAGCCACTAAAATAAATGTGGCATTAAGGTTTCATCATCTATTTCCCGGGTCATTTATTTCAATGGTATTAATTTTTTGATGGTCTTCATTGAGAAAGAAACCCGGTGTTCTCTGACCTTAAATAATCGATTCAATTGCCTGTGGTTTTTTTCTCAGCGGTCGTTGAGATAGTCAACACATCTTCGCCGGTCTCTTCGCAAATAAGCTCTCGCTGTTGCTCTGCAGTGATCTCTTCACTGTGACTCAGTTTACTGCCCACCCATAGATCCATCATCTTTGCCGCGACCAGATCACCACTGACGTTGATGGCGGTGCGGCTCATATCAAGAATTCGATCTACGCCCATGATCAGCGCGATACCGGCAGCGGGAATGCCCACCGTGCTCAACACCATCGACAAAATAACAATACCGACACCGGGTGTTGCCGGTGCGCCAATAGAAGCACCTACTGACGTGAGCACAATTAATGCCATCCCTCCCAGGCCAATATCAATACCGAAAACCTGTGCCAGAAAAAGTGCTGCGACGCCCTGGTAAAGGGCTGTGCCATTCATGTTAATAGTGGCGCCCAGTGGAATAATAAATTGGGCCACTGATGGTCTTACCTTGAGTTTTTCCTCCGCTGTTTTAATCGACAACGGCATCACGGCGGCGGAACTGGAGGTGGAAAACGCGAGCAGTAATACTTCTTTTACATCTTTGATGAAGGGTAGGGGCTTCTGTCGAGCAAAGACAAAAAGAACCACGAGGTAAACGCAAAACATCAGTAACAAACCGAATAGAACGGTACCCACGTAGACCGCCATACCCAACAAGGCGTCGAGACCGAGTTTCGCGGTCAGCTGGGCGAGCAGACCAAACACCGCTATGGGTGCCAGCCGCATCGCCCAACTTACGACGGTCATACAGACTTCCTGCAGCGAGCCCATGAGGTCGAGCAGCGGTTTAGCCTGCGCGGGCACCATCATCACCAGTGCGACACCTACCACCATGGCGAAAATTACCACCTGTAGCATATTATTTTCGACCATGGAGGTCAGTGGATTGGAGGGAAGCAGCGTGATGACTTTTTGCGGCAGCTCATACAGATTAAGCGCTTCTGGTGCTATTGCGCCAATTGTTGCAGGAGCACCCAGGGTGGCTTGTAGCGCCTGGCTGTCAATATAGGTGCCGGGTTTTATGAGCGATGCTACCGTTAATCCAATAATAATGGCCAGGGCTGTGGTAACGATAAAAAATAGCACCGCACGTAAACCAATTTTACGCAGTTGTTCCAGGTCTTCCGTGGCCGCCAGGCCGCGGATGATGGAGGCAAACACCAGGGGTATGACGATCATTTGAATTAAGGCAAGAAACAGCTTGCCGGGAAAAGCCAGCCAGTCGCTGGCAGTGGCGGCCGTCGCGGGATCCACCCAGCCAACGCTGGGGCCAATAATAATGCCCAGGCTAATACCCAGCACCATGCCCACCATCACCTGCAGCCACAGACGGCCACGAATGAGGGATTGCAGATAGGTGTTGAGATATTTTAGAGAGCGGGGATAAAGCACATCCAGCGCAAGGATCTTTTCTTTTTTTCCCACCATGATTTTAATTCCTTTTTGCAGAGCGTAGCCTGACATAGCTTGTACGGTCGAGCCGCCAGCCATCCTGTGTCGCAAAGGGTCTCATTAAATTAAAGATCTTCGTTTAATTACCAGGACTCAACATTAGTGCAGGGTCGATGAGCTGGTCGACCTCATTCGCGGACAAGAATTTCAATTCCAGTATCGCGGCTTTGATACTAAGGTTTTTTTCTAAGGCCAGCTTTGCCGCAGTCGCGGCTTTATCGTATCCAATAACAGGTGACAGTGCCGTGACGAGCATCAATGAGCGATCAACATTTCTTGCTAATTGTTGATCATTTGCTTGCAGCCCTTCGATACAATTTTTGGCAAAGCTCTGCATGCCATCCGACAGTAAATTGAGGGATTCGAGCAGATTATGGATGATAAGCGGCTTAAACACATTGAGTTCCAAATGGCCCTGGCTGCCCGCCACACCAATGGTTGTATCGTTGCCCATGACCTGTGCAGCGATCATCGTGAGTGCTTCCGTCTGGGTGGGGTTCACCTTGCCCGGCATAATGGAGCTCCCCGGTTCGTTTGCTGGCAGAAGTAACTCTCCCAGGCCGCACCTTGGTCCGCTGCCCAGTAGGCGTAAATCGTTGGCGATTTTAAACAGCGCTGTTGCTAATAGGCGCAAACGGCCGTGTAGATCAACCAGCGCATCATGGGCGCTGCTGGCCATGAATTTATTAGGGGCGGAATAAAAGTCGATACCGCTGAGTTGACTAATTTTACTGGCGACATCGGCCGCCCAGGTTTCGGGGGTATTGAGGCCGGTACCGACTGCACTGCCTCCGAGAGCAAGCATTTTTAAAGACATCTGCGTTGCACTGATTTGGGTGCGGGCATAATCAATTTGGCTGACGTAGCCGCTGAACTCTTGACCCAAGGTGATGGGGGCGGCATCCATCAAATGGGTGCGCCCGATTTTGATCAGCGAATGAAACTCCTGGGCTTTTTGTACGAGTGCATCGTGTAATACATTGAGGGCAGGCAGTAATTCTTGCTGTAATCGTGACAGCGCACTGACATGCATCACGGTGGGGAAAACGTCGTTGGATGACTGGGAGCAATTGACGTGATCGTTTGGGTGGACAGGGTGTTTTGCGCCTCGGTCTGCACCCATGAGTTCATTCGCGCGATTTGCGATGACTTCATTAAAATTCATATTGGTCTGGGTGCCGCTGCCGGTTTGCCACACCACCAGCGGGAACTGCTGGTCATGTTGCCCGGCAATAATTTCATCGCAGGCCTGACAAATGGCATCGCAGAGGGGGGCGGGCAGGGTGCCTAGATCCTGGTTGCATAAAGCAGCGGCTTTTTTTACCAGCGCGAAACTGCGAATAAATTCACTGGGAAAGGTCTGGTGGCCAATATCGAAATTAGCGAGGGCGCGCTGGGTTTGGGCACCCCATAAGGCACTATGGGGTACATTGACCGTTCCCAGGCTGTCGCTTTCCTGTCGTGAGTCCGTGGCGACGGGCACAGTTATTCTCCCTATTTAATTTGATCCAGGACGTAATTCAAAATACCGCCCGCACGAAAATAATTGAGCTCATTGTCGGTATCGATTCGGCAGAGCAAACTGCATGTCACCTGTTCCCCGTCACTGCGAGTTACCGTGAGAGTGAGGTCTTTGCCGGGCTGGAGTGATTTTATACCGGTGATGGAAATGGTCTCACTGCCATCGAGTTTGAGGGTTTTACGGTTATCCAGACCCTGGAACTGTAAAGGGAGGACGCCCATACCAATCAGGTTTGAGCGGTGTATACGCTCAAAGCTTTCGGCTATCACGGCTTGTACGCCGAGTAAGCGCGTGCCTTTGGCAGCCCAGTCGCGACTAGAGCCCGTGCCGTATTCTTTGCCGGCAAATACGATCAGTGGTGTATTGTTTTTCTGGGAGCGCATTGCTGAATCATAAATAGGCATGGGCTCACCGTCGGGAACTGAACGGGTGAAGCCGCCTTCAATGCCGGGCACCATCTCATTTTTAATACGCACATTGGCAAAAGTGCCTCGCATCATCACCTCGTGGTTGCCGCGGCGTGATCCATAGGAATTAAAATCTTTAACGGCCACACCATGTTCTTGAAGATACTGCCCGGCGGGACTGTCGGGGGCGATGGAGCCGGCCGGTGAGATATGGTCGGTGGTGACAGAGTCTCCAAACAGCGCGAGAATACGAGCGTTGTCGATGTCGTCAGTAGCCTGGCGTGCCGCACTAAAAAACGGTGGATGCTGAATATAGGTGGAAGTGGGCGACCACTGATAGGTTTTTTCGGGTGGTATTTTAATACTTTTCCAGGCGTCATCACCGCTGAATACGTCGGCATAGCGGCTTTGGAACATACTGGCGCTGACCTCTGCGACCGCTGCGGCCACTTCGGTGTTACTAGGCCACAGGTCTTTCAGGTAAATATCCTGGCCATTGGCGCCCTTACCAATGGGGTCCGTCGTGAGGTTAATGCGTGTAGTGCCCGCCAGTGCGAAGGCAACGACTAAAGGTGGCGACACCAACCAGTTAGCGCGCACTTTGTTGTGGATACGGCCTTCGAAATTACGGTTGCCTGACAGCACCGATGATACGGTTAAATCCCCGGCTTCGATGGCAGCGTCGATTTCTGCTGGTAGTGGGCCCGAGTTGCCTATACACGTGGTGCAGCCGTAACCCACCAGGTTAAAGCCCAGTTGGTCAAGGTAGGTCTGCAGGCCCGCTTTGATTAAATAATCAGTGACTACTTTTGAACCCGGCGCGAGGGAGGATTTAACCCAGGGCTTGCGCTGTAAGCCTAAGTCGATGGCTTTTTTGGCCACCAGGCCGGCGGCCATCATCACGGAGGGGTTCGAGGTGTTGGTACAAGAGGTGATGGCAGCAATCACAACATCACCATGACCCAGCTGGTAGTCGGTGCCTGCTACGTTAATCTCTGTGTCTGGCGCTTTCTGGTCGGCAAGTATCTCTTCCATTTTCTCGTGAAGTTGTGACAGTGCAACGCGATCTTGCGGCCTCTTTGGTCCTGCAACGCTTGGGACGACCTGGCTGAGATCTAAAGCAAGGGCGCTATTAAAAACAGGGTCAGGGGTATTACTGTCGCGCCACAAGCCCTGAGCTTTGGCGTAGGCCTCTACCAGTTCAATGGTGTGGCTGTCACGCCCGGTTAAGTTGAGATAGTTGAGTGTTTCCTGGTCAATGGTAAAAAAACCACAGGTCGCGCCGTATTCAGGCGCCATATTTGCAATGGTTGCTCGGTCTGCCAGGGGTAAGTGGTCGAGTCCATCGCCATAAAATTCGACAAATTTTCCCACCACGCCATGGGCACGTAACATCTCGACCACGGTGAGTACCAGATCGGTTGCGGTCACGCCTTCTTTTAATTTGCCCGAAAACTTAAAACCCACAACGTCTGGAATCAGCATAGTGACCGGCTGACCGAGCATCGCTGCTTCAGCCTCAATGCCGCCCACGCCCCAACCCAATACGCCCAGGGCATTGATCATGGTGGTATGACTGTCGGTGCCAACAAGGGTATCGGGATAGGCATACTTTTCCCCGTCGACTGTGTTTGTCCAGACTGATTTGGCGAGATACTCCAAGTTGACTTGATGGCATATGCCGGTTCCGGGGGGCACAACTCTAAAATTATCGAAGGCAGTTTGCCCCCAGCGCAGGAATTCGTAGCGTTCTGCATTGCGGGCCATTTCGATAGCGACATTTTCCTCGTAAGCGGAAGGCTGGGCGAATTTATCGACCATGACGGAATGGTCAATGACCAGGTCAACGGGTGTCAGTGGGTTGATTAATGCAGGGTCTTTGTTTTGCGCAACGAGAGCATCGCGCATGGCTGCCAGGTCGACTACCCCCGGCACGCCGGTAAAATCTTGCATCAATACGCGTGCTGGACGAAAGGCTATTTCTCGCTCGACCTCGGTCGTTGCTGTGTGATTAGCCAGGGCGATAATGTCTTCTTTGGTGACGCTATTGCCATCTTCACCGCGCAGTAAATTTTCAAGTAGCACTTTGAGAGAGTTGGGAAGCTTTTCTAGCTCAAGCAGTCCTTCGTTAGCAAGTTTCTGTAGGCTAAAGTAGTGATAGTGGTCGTTGCCTACACTGAGCTGAGCTTTTGTATTAAGACTATTGTTGCTATTGTGCATGAGAGACTCCCGTGGATTGTCAAGTTAGTCAGCGCATAAGCGCCAGCGACCAGCCAGGTCAAAGCTTGTAATGTAATCTAAACTGAAACCTATCATTAAGACCGACGAGGTACCAGTTGAAATGAGGGTCGTGGAAGTTTTATTGACAAGACGGTGTATTAAGGGTCAGTGGACACTCATCTAAAAAATTCCAGTTATCAAAACCATCATGGTGAAATAAGTGGCGGTGGTAATATAAGTGCTCGCCATTGAATAAAGCTGTCCTGTGCATGATTGGTGGTATTGATTGTTAAGTTGATTGGTATAACAAGTTCAAAAAATCAAGTGAAATAAGCTCGATAAAACAAAGAATGTGAGCCAGAAAATTAAGGCTAATGATCCGGCAGCAATGAGTAGAAAAACTGCAAGGCTAAATTGACTTTTCTGTCTGGTTTGGCTTGGTTTGTTTTCGTAATTATGAATCAGTTTTACATTCCTATGGTTAGCTTTAAATGCGATATCAAAAAGATCACCAACAACAGGAATCGCGCCTACAATCGTATCTAGACCTATATTAATGAGCATTTTTGCAATGACTACGGCGGGAATTCCACGTTTAATTGCTTGTAGTACGATATAGCTGGATATCGCTCCAGAAGTTAAATCCCCGATCCCAGGAATAAAACCTAATAACCCATCAAGCCCGACTGTCCATTTTGTACCTGGAATTCGAATCGAGCTGTCGAGATACCATGCCAATCTGTCGAGTGTTTTTAGTTTTACACCTGGTCTAATAGGCTGTTCTTTTTTCATACTAAATAGGCGCTTTTAGTGAGTAAGTTTAAGAACCCCTGGTTTATGAAATAGCCATAAGGTTGTTGAAAAAATGTGTTTGAGCCTATCGACATGCTCGAAATGTTACTATTTGTGCTTCTTTGATCGGGTTGCAAGTATAAGACAGGGCGAAACCTCATTAAGCCAATATATCTCATGACCATGCTTATAGCATGATGTTTTCACTGAAATAATCTTTTTTAACTATTCTTAACAGCCTTTTTCGATATTCGCCAATATTATCGAGAAATGGCTACAGGGTGTAGGTGGCTCATTATCTGGTCTGTGGTCAGGGTTTTTGTGAGCTCTCTATGAAGGGCTTTGTCATTGGGGTCGAAGTCCTTGGTAGCATCACGTAATCATTTTTCGTTAAATACTTGCTATTGGGCAAGGCGACAAATGAAGGCTAACGCTTTTGTGAATGGGCCTCTCTAAAATGACTTACTGGTTAAGAACGAATTGCTTGGTCATGAAACCGAAATAAGTGTGTTGGCGAGGTTTGTAGTCTTTGTTGTAGGCTGCCAAAGCCCTGAGGACTTTGGCAGCCAAGGATGAGCAACTACTTAACTTGCCGATTCTTCAATTCGTTCGCCACTTTCTTCAATATCTTCGCCAATGCCCTCAATCGTATTGCAGCCTGACAAAATGAAGAGCAAACCGACAAAAAAAGCGGCTCGAGCTTTCAGCGTAATCTCGTTGCTAAATGTTAGTTGGTTCATAAATAACACCATTTATAAGGCTGTTCAAGAGTAGTTGACTGTGTGATTAATTATGTTTATTGATGAATTCGTCTGCCTCCTTCTCAGCTTCATCTTTTGACTTCCCATATCGCTCTTGTAGCATGCCAGCAAGTTTCTCGCGATTACCATCGATCACATCTAAATCATCGTTCGTGAGTTTGCCCCATTTTTTCTGAACATCACCTTTCAGTTGTTTCCATTTTCCTTCCAATATATCTTTGTTCATAACAACACTCCTACCTAATAGTTACGTTTGATGAATCACACCGTCGGTCGCACAGTGCTTATTAAGTGATAAGCAACTTAAGTGCCAAGTCGGAGATGAGCTTATGAGCTATGTGTTGTGTCGATTTTTTAGTCTACCAATCAGATCTGTTGAAATTATTACAGCTGATAAGAATTAATTACAATTTTATGGGGGTGTTTTTTGGCGCTGAGGTCGTGCTTGTAGCTATGTGAAGACTATGTATGGTCTATGTAAGGTTAATGTGTAGTCAGTGTGTGATTTATGTGTATCTTATGTGTGGTTTATGTGTAGGAAAAGAATAATGGACAGAAGGGTGATGTGGTGTTTCAGTGAAATACTTTGTTACAAGTAATCTGTATTCTGTTCAAGATCGTTCAATACCATCAGGGTTTGCGGCCTGTTTTTTCAAGGAATCCGAGCTCTCGCTAAAGTAAAGGCGAATTTTGGTGGTCAAGCAGTCAATGAGGAATTTAGTTATAGATGACAAGTGAAGGTAGTGCGAAGTTCAGGATACGTTTAAACGCTTAAGATGATAGTCGATCGACAGCAGCGATGCTGATCTTATAAGAAGCAGTTGCTGGATCAATCTGCTAATAAAAGGTTCTGAAAACTTTGCGTGGTAGTTTTTTCTAATCGTCGATAGCCCGGTTCTTCTTCGTGAATCGAGGCAGATCGATGGCATTAAAGCTTGAAGACGGTACATCCACGATTAATTCATGTCCGTTCAGTTCAGTGATCTCGTTTGCGATCGTACGTCTGGTGATGAGGTGTCATTCAAGTCGATCTTTTTTATTCGTTTTCTCACAACCATAAAAAATTATATGGGTCTAATATTTAGAGTCCGATAGGAATTGTTATTGAGTTCCCTTGCGCTACCGGCTGAATTTGAGATGGTGTATTATAATGAAACGATAAACGCGATGTCGCATGTCTCGGATAGCGCTGACCACCGCAAGCATAAAGAAAAAATAGCTACAGAATTTATGAGAAATCGAGATAAGCCATGAGTTTTTTTTCACCCTTATATGAAAAATTTGAAAGCATGTGGGTTGGTTTTGTTAAACTTTTGCCTATGCTAGCAATAGCAGTCTTTGCAATTATCCTTACTTGGTTTTTTGCTAAACTTCTCTCTGGGTTGTTAAGGAAATCTCTTTCTAAATCTAAAATCAGAAAATCTTTATGTGAGCTTTTTGTCACTCTATTTAAGGTTCTAATCTGGACCTTCGGTATTTTGATTGCCGTTACTATTGTTTTTCCAAGCCTTACCGCAGGGAAATTGTTGGCTGCGTTAGGATTGGGCTCAGTTGCAGTGGGCCTCGCGTTCAAGGACATATTTGAAAATTTTTTTGCAGGCATTCTCATTATGCTGAGAAAACCCATGCGCATTGGTGATTTCATTGAATGCGAAGGGATACAGGGAAAAGTAGAGCTTATCTCTGTTCGAGAAACGTATTTGCGTAGGACAGATGGCCAGCTTGTGTTGGTTCCCAATAGCTTCCTATTTAAGAACCCTTTATTGATTTTGACAGATCTAGAGCTTAGACGATTTGATATTGTTGTTGGGGTTGCTTATGGCGAGGATGTTGCTAAAGCTCAGACTGTCATCATGCGTGCTGTAAAATCACTCGATAAAATAAATTACGATAAACCTGTTGAGGTTTATGCCCGGGAGTTTAATTCGTCATCTATCGATTTCACCGTCCGGTGGTGGGCGGAATCTACTCCTCTTGGGATGCATGAGTCCAGAGACCAGGTGGTAACGGCTATTAAAGAAGCTCTGGATAAAGAGAATATCGAAATTCCTTTCCCCTATCGTACGCTCACCTTTAAAGAGCCCTTGAGTATTGAAAATAAAGCACAATCAGCTGTCAACTGAGCAGTTAATTCTAGTGTTCCTGTTGCACTAGACACAGGCTAATGATACGTGCAATAGTGAGCGTAAGTGATGAAAAAAAGGCAGGCAAACAGGTTACTGCGCTGCCTTTTTCCTCTTGAGCATTGTTCAGTAGATGCTTTTTCCGTTGATAACACCACGGCTAGTCAGCTTTAAATGATCGTTGAATTTGTACTTCATAAGGTTACTGAGCTGAGGGCTTCCTGAGTTAGGTTAAATTTGGTCTAGTGTTTATGCAATGAGTCATGAGGCTTGTTCTACCCATTAGGCAAAATTGTTAGTAAACCCGGTTAAGGTAAGCAACGAGCCTGGCAAAAAATTTTACACAAATGAGTGGGGTTGGAAGAGAGAATGACATTTTGTGTGGCAGCAAAGGTGGATTCTGGGTTAGTTGCTCTGGCGGATACACGTATTGTTAAAGGCAATGAACAAAGTAATAAGGGTAAAGTTGCTCATGTTGATCATTTTGGTGGCAGCTTATTCTTCATGACGTCAGGCTTGCGATCGGTGCGGGATAAGACCTCAATTTACTTTGAAGCTAGTCTTGCTGAAAAGCAGAAAGGGGAAATATGCCATCTGTTTGAAGCCGCTAATTTATTTGGTGAGTGTCTTCGGCGAGTTAAGGAAGAAGATGGTGCATCACTATCTGCAGCTAATCTTTCTTTCAACCTGCATGCAATTATTGGTGGTAAATTTTCTGGCGATGAAACACCGTACTTGTTTTACATTTACCCTCAAGGGAATTGGGTAGAGGCAACCTCTGATGCTCCCTATCACATGATTGGGCAAACATCTTATGGTAAGCCAATACTTGATCGCCTATTGAATCCATCTTGCTCGCTATCCGAAACCCTGGCTCTTTTATTTTTAGCCTTTGATGGTACGCGAGCCAGTGTTACCGATGTTGGGTTCCCTATCGATTGTCTTGTGTTGGATGGAGATTCTGGTGCCTTGAAACGGCAGCGTTTCTCAATGGATGATTTGCGAGAAACCACCCATTGGTGGACGAACACATTGCAATCAGCTCTTGCCAGTTTTCCTCTGGAGTGGTCGAAAGATCTTCTTAAACCTTAAGGCGGGAGCCTCTATATGACTCAGGTCCATGTTGCCTCGGAATTACTTTACCGCGTTACTGCCCCCACCAGTTTCATATTTAACATTGCATCTGCCACCACTGACTGTCAGACAGTTGATGAGGAGAGCCTCAGCATTTCGCCGCAGATTGGGTACAGTTGGTGTGAGTTAAATGATTATGGTTCTCGAGGCATTCGTTTAAACGTTCAACCTTGCGATTTAAGAGTAGCCTATACAGCAAAAATTTCACTGCTTCCAGAAGTGGCTCCTCCAAAGGTATTAGATGAGGTCGATCACCCGGAACTGCCGGTCGACGTGTTGCCTTTTTTGAACCCCAGTCGCTACTGTGAGTCTGATCAGTTGGGGCAGTTTGCCTGGCGTGAGTTCTCAGGAGTACCTTCAGGACACACGCGAGTACAGGCTGTGGCAGATTGGGTGAATAAAAATATATCTTATATATCAGGTACTACTGACGTATCTTCCAGTGCGCGGGATGTTTTAATCCAGCGCACGGGTGTTTGTCGTGACTTTGCTCATGTGAGCATTACTCTCTGTCGAGCACTGGGTATTCCCGCTCGCTATGTCTCCGGCTATGCTGTTGGATTGGAGCCACCCGATTTTCATGGTTTCTTTGAAGCGTATCTCCATGATCGATGGTATTTGTTTGATGCCACGTACATGGCACCCGTCAGTGGACTTGTTAGGATTGGTGTTGGACGAGATGCAGCAGATACTTCTTTTGCAACAATAGTAGGTCAGGCCCAGCTTCTCTCAATGTCGGTAGATGCTCATTCTAATCAAACTGTTGATCAGACTGGTCAAGGAGGAAATGCTGTTTCCACAGCATAGCTGTCTCGTTGTCGATGAATAGTACGGGTGCCTTAAATCGGTGATGATGATTTACGGCCATTAGAATGCTTAAAGCTGATAAATAATAATCAATCACGCTTGTTGATTGAATTGCCAATAACGATAACAAGGTTTACCTTACAGTGTTCGGTGACAAAGTTTATGGCTTTATTGCAGTAAACCTATAGCAGATATTTTATGAGACAAGCAGTCGATATGAGAAGACTCTCTTATCTTTTCGAAAGCCATAATTAAACGCGACGTCTGTATGAACACTTGCGAGGAAAGTGTTCATTATCTGGGTATCAACTGCGAAGACGTCGCGTGTTTTTCAGTTAACTCTTTTACTTTATAATCGGCCTGAGAGAATAGATGGGTGCTGCCTCTTCTTTCAGTTTTCTCAGGCCGGTTAGCCGGTTATAAAGCAGACGATGCTGTTCGCCTTATGTAGATAAGGTTGATGATAGCCTTTATAGCTTTGGAGGTCTGCGACCCATGATAAAAAAAACGACTGCCAAAATAAGTCCTACCACGAAAAGAATCCATGCGACTTCGGATGCAATTGCAGCAACACCTGTTAGGCCAAATATACCAGCTACAATAGCGACGACGAGAAACATTAAAGCCCAATAAAACATTGTAATCTCCTTCAGGGTGAATATTGATTGTTAAAACACGTGTTGTCTAACTTAAGCAAGAGTCACGCCATTTTTTCTAATCGATGGTATTTAATTGGTTTGCCAGTTGCCTGTCTTGTTAATACTTTCAGATTACTTCATTAATTTAATAATGAATTGTGTATTTCTTCTAACTGTTAAACGCACAGAGTAAAGAATTTTTATGCGCTTTAGTAATTTTTTCTAGAAACAATGTAATAGTTGCACGGTTTCTAGGTTTTTGTCAGCGAGGTTAATATGCGACTCTATACAATTAGGGTGGTATCAGGTTTAGATGAAGTCGTCTTTTCCAGCGGCGGCATCAGGGTGATACATACTTTTGGTAATTAAGGTAAATATTGAGAGGACTTTACACCCAAAGTACACAAAACGCGTCTAGGTGGATTGCTCTATCCTAGATGTTGTCGACTAATTGCTATAACTCATGGCGAAATAAATGCGCAAAGGCTTCTTTGATGCGAACCCAGTTTGACCTTTTTTTCCAGTGTTTGAGATCGATTGGTAGACTCTTTTCAATATCCTCTTGATAATCCGAGCTAAGGGTGTCAACGGTTTCCTGGTCATCAATAACGAGGCAAATCTCCTCATCTTTGGACATGGAGCGGTGGTTCATGTTCGCCGAGCCGACCGCGGCAATATGGTCATCGATTAGTATAACTTTTGCGTGCATCATCGTTGGCTGGTAACAGAATATCTCTATTCCAGCCTCCAATAGCTTTTTAAAGCTTGCTCGACCACCGAGCTGAGAAAAACGCGAATCGCTATTTTCGCCAGGTATTAGCACTTGCACAGCGACACCCTTTTCTGCGGCTTTACAGAGAATATTTGTCAACACCTCATCGGCGACGAAATACGCAGTGGCGATGGAAACTTTGTGCTCGGCACTGGCGATAAGAGTTCGAAAGAGGAGGGCAATTGTGCTCCAGTTTATTGATGAAGGTGAGGCAAGCATGAGCACTCTGACATTACCCACGTTTGGCAGTTTTGGGTAATCAGGGATTTTTAAGTTAAAAGAGCTATCTGATTCACTCCAATTGGTGATAAAGGCACTATGGATAACTTTGACTGCGGGACCTTTAATGCGAAAGTGAGTATCCCGCCACTCGGAGGCATTGCGGGCATTTCCTTCCCACTCTTGCGCAATCCCCACTCCACCAGTAAAAGCAACGCTGGAATCGCAAACAAGAATTTTTCTATGGGTGCGATTGTCAAGTTTCCATATTTTCCAACGAGCTATAGGTCTGAAGCGCTCTACCTGGACACCGTGTGCTTGCATTTTTTGGATCAACTCGCTGCGCATGGGGTAAGAGCCGAACGCATCCAGTAATACTCGGACTTTTACACCTGCGGCAGCACGTTCACCTAAGGCATCGGCAAATTTTACGGCAATGTCCCCTTGCCAATAGACGAAAGTCAAAAAATCAATGCTGTCTCTTGCGGCAGATATCGCCTGTAGCATTGCAGGAAATATTTCATCACCGTTGCGTAGAACATCTATGGTGTTGCCATTGATAAAAGTCGTTCCCAATACGGTTTCTAATCTATTGCTTAAGCTGTTCACTACTTTTCCTTGTTTTGTGTAGGCGAGTTAGGGCTGTGAATCCCTATCACGGGATAATTAAACGCTCGAGTGATTTAATCTTAATCATTTCTTTGCACATGTCTGTATTTTTTGCATGCGGTTCGCAGCGCTATGGCGTTTTCCTAAGAAAGGCTTGCTGCTAAGGGTTCTTTCCTCATTAATTTCTGGCGAGTAATTTTTACCAGCGCTAATGTAAATTTTACCTGTTCTTCGTACTTTTAATCTTGAGGTGCTTACTCCTCAAGCGTTCTTTATATTGGCATACAAAGTGCTTTGTACTTGTGTGTGACGTTGAAAATGAATGTCCGCTAAAAATTCTACAGGATAAAAAATATGGAGACCTTTATGAAAACAACTAAGACTCGCATTTTTTCAACTGCGACTGCAGCAGTATTTTGTTCCGCATTGGCTATGCCAGTTTTTTCGGAAACAAGCCATCAGGATCGTAGCGCAGATTCTAAGTATAAGGAGCAAAGGGATCACAAATCTACTCAGTCCGAAGATAGATATGATGTTTCCAAGCCCGATTTAAGAAACGCCTGGCTTGAAGGCAAGCTGGAAACAGCTTTGCTGGTTAACCGTCATCTCAACAACTTTACTATTGATAACGAAGTACGCAATGGCAAAGCAACCCTGACAGGATCTGTGGAGTCCGAGGTTGACAAGGAACTTGCCGAGCAGGTGGCGCTTAGCATTGAAGGTGTCGAAGATGTTGACAATCAATTGAAAGTAGATCCAGAGAAGGCTAAATCTCAGCGGGAAAGGTCTTCTCGCGAACGTTCTTTTTCACAGAAATTTGATGATATGACCACCACTGCTGCAGTGAAGAGCAAACTGCTTGCCAATCAAAGTACTCACGGTCTTGATATCAACGTCGATACGGTTAATAGTGTTGTCTCTTTAAGTGGTGACGTGGCTACCACTGAAGAAAAGCAACTTGCTGAAAAAATTGCTGGAAATACGGACGACGTCCGAAAAGTTAAAAACCTGCTAAAAGTCAAACCTAAAAGCTAAGCCACATCAATTATCAGGATGAGTTAAAAAATGAAAACGAACAAAATTTTGCCCGTAGTATCTTTGAGTTTTCTCTTGTCTCTTGGCCTCTTGGCCGGTTGTGAAGACGATAGCCCGGCTGAAAATCTCGGTGAGAATGTCGAGGAGTTAGGTGAAGACGTGCAAGAAGGCGCTAACGATGCTGGTCGAAGCATCGAAGATGCAATGGATTAACCTTCTTTTAAATAAATTTTATGATTTTCATTTTATTTGGGTCACCGACAGCAAGCCAGTCACGGCTGGCTTGCTGTCGGTAGGCTCCTATCAATCGACAGCACGACTAATGACTAATAGAGTGTCTGTTAAAAAACCATAAATCCTATTGTTAAGGAAACCGTTATGACTAGCAAAACTCAAAAAGGCGATACTCAAGAAGCCCAGGTGACACTGACCGACAAAGCGCGAGATACGGCTCATGGGGTTGTGGATAAAGTCGCTTTGACCGCTGCCGAAATCGAGAAAAACGCTCGTGAGGGATCAAAAATGACAGAGCAAAAAATCACCGAAATAGCGAAAGATGCTCAACAAAAGGGGCAGGCTTACCTAGGTAAGACGACCAACTATGTTCAGAAAAATCCCCTTAAGGCTTTAGGCATAGCAGTCGCCTCCGGTTATCTTCTCTCAAAATTGGTAAGCAATAAAGAGTAACAATGTCCACGTCCAGCCGCGAAACCCAGCAGAACCTGAACGAGAAGGCAGATCATACTACTTCAGTTGGTGGCCTTGCAGAATCAAACGCTGATTTATTGGAATCTGCAGTAGCTCTTTGGTCGGTTTTAGTCAGTCACGCTTCGGCAACTGTTGATGCGTTTAAACTGGATATTAAGCTTGCTACCTCTAGTCTCATAGCTTTGCTGGTCACTGGACTGGTTATAGCAGCATTGCTACTGGGTTTATGGTTTTTGGGTATGGGGTTGATTTTTGCGGGCTTGACTGCGCTTCAGGTCCCAATGATTGTAGCATTGCTGCTAATAGTCTCAATGCAATTGACTTTGCTGTTCTGTTGTTGCCGTTTTGCTAAGCGCATGCTGAGAAACCTTAATTTTCAGGCTGTCCGAGCAGCACTGTCTACTACGGCCGATTCTGAGATAGAGCGATGATAGATAACATAACAAAGCTGGAAAAACAGGTCCGCATAGCGTCGCTAGAAAATCGGTTCCGGCGTCATAATATGGCGGTTAAGGGTCATTTATTAGGTCGCGCGGCTAAAAGGACTGCTGCACAGCCCCTCGTTTTGGGAGCTGGATTCGTTGTTGGGTTTTCTTTCGGTCTTCTGGAAGCACATCAATGCCGTGAACGTGTTGTCTCGGTCAAGAGACGTGGGTTTATGAGCAAGATACTTTCATTGGGCTTAAGCTATGTTATCCATTCAAACCGTTTTGGTGATCAGGACTCTGGTTGAGGGTTGATCTGTAAGGAGAGAGGAGGAGATTTCATCGTTGGTTCGTACAGTAATCCTTGAATGAGGTCTCAGTAGTCCTTGAGTAAGGGCTTCCAGCAGCATTAGAAAAGGATTGATAACAAGGGCTGCTCGGGAATATGGCAACTTCGATTGTTTGATAGTGTTGACGACCTGATATTTAAGAACGCAGGTACAGGCAGAAGCATTGTCTTTATGCATGGCGTAGTTAGCGTTACCTGCCGCGGTTATACCGAGCTCTATCTGTTGAGGCCGCCGCTCTATAGATTGAGGTTATTGGCAGGGTTGGTTAAGTGGGTACTCATCAAGTGTAGCTGTGCTCAGTTCAATCGGTCGATGAATGGTTAAAAGAAGCTGCAGTCAAATGTAAAATTGCTGGAGGAGAGAAGTTGACCCCTAATATTGTACTGTACAATTTGGCTGACACGTATGTGTTTACTGTTTCCGGCGAGCGCGTTGGTAGCATCAATGAGCTGCTGCTAGATCCCCATACGGGTATCGTGAGGAGTATACGTCTAAGGACTGAGACTCGGGAAACCATCAAATTACCGTGGTCGGGGATGCGCTTTGATAAATCACGGCAGACCTTTTTTCTCACATCTATTGGTGAGATAGTTGTTGATCAACAAAACCACTAGCCAGTTTATTCTTCGTAACTGTTCAATTTGTTGTAAAGTGTTTTCAGGGAAACACCTAGCTGGTCAGCCGTTTTTTTCTTATCTCCGTCGCTGGCGTCAAGCGTGACGAAAATGAGTTTTTTCTCTGCATCCTCAAGGGAGCTGCCTACAGGAACGCGCAAATAGTCCTCATTATCTTCAAAGTCCATGTGCTCGTTGGGAAAGTGTTCAGTGTCTAGCGTCTCATTCGCAAGTATATAGGCACGCTCCATAAGGCTTTTCAATTCTCGAACATTGCCCGGCCATGAATATTCGCTGACGAGTTTTTTATAGCTGTCAGAGAGGTGCTTCTGGGTTCCATTTTTTTCGTTGAATTCATTGAGGAAATATTGCGCCAGACCGACAATGTCGCGCCCTCGATCCCGCAACGGCGGCATATGCAGTGGAAACTGTGCAATACGGAAGTACAGGTCTTTGCGTAGCAAGCCTTGGTGAATGGCCTCCAAAGGATCTCTGTTAGTTGCCGCGATGATGCGCACATCCGAGGCTACGTTTCGCTCTCCACCTACTCGACGAAAATTTCTGCATTCTAATACCCGTAGAAATTTTACTTGCGTGTCCATCGGCATTTCACCGATCTCGTCTAAAAATAATGTTCCCCCAGCAGCCTGCTCAAAATAGCCAATACGTTTTTTATCTGCACCACTGAAACTGCCTTTCTCGTGGCCAAATAGTTCACTTTCAACCAGCTCTGGAGGAATGGCTCCGCAGTTCATGGCGATAAAGGGATTGTCGCAGCGTTCTGACTGCTGATGGATTGTTTGAGCCGCCAGCTCCTTACCTGTACCACTTTCGCCGATCAGTAATACCGACGCATCGGTGGCAGCCACCTTGCGAATGGTGCGGTACAGTTTATACATCGCTTTCGAGCTACCGCGCAGCAAGCCGAACTGATCTAGCGAGCAATTGTTATGTTCGGCCCTCTGTTTCTCTTCTAAAGCGTTTAGCTCCCTCATCAGGTCGCTGAGGAGATCAGTGACAAATTCGAAATTAAGGGGTTTACAGAAAAAATAGGTGGCACCCTGCTTAATAGCGGCACTTGCTGCGATGGGGTCATCCTCAGTGTGTATTATGGCAATATCGACATCGATTAACCGAGGGTGCTTTAGCAGGTCGAGATTGTCATCCTCTATCAAATCGAGTGATAGAAATGCAAATTCGAGATTGGTGACGATGTTAAGGGTGTCTTTTAGTTCGCCCATTGTTCTACAGGTTAAGCTAGTAAAACCAATCTCTTCCATCAATGAGCCTAATGCAGAGCAGTGCTGGTGATCTGTATCGGCAATAATGCAATAAACAGGCGCTTCCTGTGGCATAGTGGGTTTTTCCCTGGCTGATAGCTAAATACTATATATTAATTACTGTGGAATAATACGTTGGTGTTTAAACAACGCAATCATTATTAGCCAAAATTTATTGATCAGGCGAGCTTGAGTTTTCTTGGCGCAACATCGCCCAATTAATCACATACTAACCTCCATTAGTTATCGCTAGCATCGCTGTTTTCTCTTCGTCCAGGGAGAGTGCGGCTACTGCTCGGGTCTGCGCCATTTGAGCATGATCCAGGGCCGCAGCCTGAATGCCTTTATCTCCCATTACCGCCAAGCTATGCAACGCTTTTTGCAAACGTATGGCCACCTCAACTATTCCTGCACCATCGCGTGCAATCGCTGTAAAGGCATCGTCAAACATATCTCTAGGTGACAACTCAGGAACCTCAATATCTTTATATTTAACGGGCGGTTGGGTTTCTGAATGATCGCCCCATTGGCTGAGCAATCTCACCAGAGAGCCAATGACGTTAATGGCCGTACCTGGATCATTGACCGCTGGTGAAAGGGCCTTGCCGGCGATTTCAGATAACACAACCAAGCCAAATCGAGGATCATCGGCGAAAGTGCGCTGTCTACCTACAATAAATGCATTTTTTACTTTTTCAAGGTCTAGCTCGTCAAGAGTGTCCCCAATGTTTTCGTTTTCTGACCAGACGTAGGCCATAATTTTATCCGGTGTACAGAAGGTGCCTGGCAAGCTGGCAATGCGGATTTTAATGTTATTTTTTTCAGCATTCTCCTGGAGTGACGCCATGTCAATACATTGAAGGTAACCAATGGCCTGGGTAAACACTGGAGTAAAGCCTTGGTGCTCAGCACTTATTGGGATACCACCGAGGCGGCGTATTTGTTTGCGGCGCCGTAAAGCCTGGCACGTGGCTTTTTCAACAGTTTCAATGGTGGTCTGAATACGGCCTAGACGAGCGATCCTGTCCAACCAGCGAACGAAAGTCAGAATAACTAAGGCAAAAACCATCAGTGTCAGAACAAACAAAGCAAACCGAGCTGCGCGCTCAAAGTAGCCATTTTCCAGGGCGATTAGCCCCACAACACTGTAAATGAAAGAACCAATAAACGCCGATAAGGCATTCTGTGACACGTCATCTGCGATTACCAATGAAAACGAACGCGGTGTTGCCCGACTACTGGCTGCCGCATAGGAGGTCACCATCGTGCCAACGGCAAATGTAGCAATCATCAACATACTGGCAGACATAGTCGATAGCAGGGTGTTGATGGACTCTTCACGAATATCAGGCACAAATTCGCCCAACTTTGTCCCGTCGGCGGTCTTCGTGAGGAAGACCCCGGCAATCGAAATTAAGCACATGAGCAGTGGCCTGATCCACAATTGCTCCCCGAGACGTTCTCGTAACAAGCGGAAGCGATCTTTCATTAAAACGTATTCTCCCGACGTGAATTTCGCTCGACCAATAATTTAAGAAGCTTTATTTGTTCGTATCTTTCTTTAAGTGGTCAGAAAACTGGAAGATCAAAAAACCGACCAGAGACAAAACGATACCAATTTCATAACGTTGGTAGGCGACCGATAAGCCAATGGCCCCTGTTAGCCAGATACCTGCCGCAGTAGCGGTTCCCGATGCACCGGAGTTGGTTTTGATAATAGAGCCGCCGCCGATAAACCCCATGCCGGTGATAATGCCGTACATGACTCTCGCCTCTGCGTCAGAACCTTCATAGACGCTCATGCCAACCAGCATAAAGGCACAGGAGGCAATGGTAACCAATGGGAATGTGCGAAGCCCTGCTCCCTCAGACCGATGCTCCCTGTTGATGGCGATAGGCAGCGCCAATATGAAAGCGATGCCGAGTTGAAACAAGTGCTGCCAGATCGTTTCCAGACTAATGTCAAATAACATATTTTTTCCGTATCAAAATTACCGACAGCTAGCTCCGGGTAACACGATAAAATGATGTTATTCCCTCGCAGGCTTGCGAGAGTCTTTTAGAATCCCACAAAAAGAACGTGATTTTAACGCTAATCACATGGCTAATTATAGAAATTGTCCTTCCAATTCACTCGGTTAATCTTGCTGCCTGCCAAGCACTTGCCTTGCGTGATGAGGCGACGGTCCATTCTACTCCCATTCATCCCACACGTCGATCAAACAAGCCTTTTCTTCCCTAACGGTATTAGTTACTCAACTGTTGAAAATCCAGACTTGCGAGCCAGGCTGAAACCTAACATTAGGGCGGACCCTGTACCGTCTTGAATTAAGTTTTCTATTCTGGGCGATGTATCAATGGTCAATGGTCAATGGTCAATGGTATAGAGGATATCTATGCCTGAGTTCTCGCCACTTTCGCCTTTTAGTTGCCAATGCTTACTGATCTGGTAATGGAGATTAAAAGTATTGATTGCCTTGATGAGCCCGACGCCGTAGCCGACATACAGGCGAGGTGTCAGGTGGCGGCCCATGACTAGCGAGGCCTGGTCCCCAGTGTCGTTGGAATCAATACGCATCTCGTCCATGCCAAAGCGATTGCCCAAGCTGCGCGCTATTCGATCGCCGCCACTTAAACCGAGCGCCAGTGCCGCCTGGACCATCATATCCCCATCTTCCGATGAGGCTCCTTCCATTGGGCGACCGAGCAAGAGGTAAGACAGCGTATCTGTTTCACCCATGGCGGGATCGGAGAATAATTCTATCTGGGGGTTGTTGAGGTTGCCCCGCAACTTCACTCCAGCGGTCACCTGGTTAATGTGGCGTACGGCTCGCACATCTATACCGGGGTTACTCGGCGGGCCACCACTAAAAATGAAACTTCCCTGTTCGATATCGAGGCGTTGGCCGTAGGCCCGATAGCGCCCTTCAGGGATGGTGATTTCGCCTCTTGCCCGAGTGGACTGCCCAGGTTCATCTTGTAGTAACAAACTGCCACCGAAGCGTCCTTCAAACCCGTAGCCGTAAAAATGAACTCGATCTCCCAGTGTCAGGCGAACCTTACTGGTAATCGCCCACCTTTCTATCGGGCCAGGTTCGGCGCCGAGAATGATGGCGTCGTCAGAGACTTGCGCGGCAGTGGTAATATCTTTGGGTTGCAGCCGAGCGTAGGGAATCCGTATATCACCGCTAATATTAATAGTACGTTTTTGCACGTTAATTAGTAGATCGGGGGATACGTGTAATTGCGCTTCAGGAATCTGAGCTACTGTAACGTCATCTCCTTTAATAGAGATCTCAGTGGGCCATCCGCGAGATTTATCCAGTGTGGTTTTTCCGTTGACCACAAGGAGGCCTTCGCCAGACCGTGCTTTGAGCTGAAAATTCATTTTTTCCGGGGTGCCGTTTTGGCTGAGCAGGCTAAGCCGGTCAATCGTCAGACCCAGACGGGGAATGCGTAGCGAACCATCGATAAGTCTGGCGCTGCCTTTTAGCTCAGGTCTGGCCAATGTGCCGCTGGCTTTAAAATCCAGAGCGACCTGACCGCGCAGGTCTTGTATCTCGGGTATCAGGGCTGCTACCAGACCGAGGTCATGCGCGTTTAGTTGAGCATTAGCACGTAAGGCCTGATGGGTAGAATCTAGCCCGGGCAATTGCGCGCCCGGCAGTTCGGCTTCGACGTGCAAGCGGTCTCCATTGCCCATTGCTAATTCGGCACTGCCCTTCAGTCCTTTCTCGCTCAGAAGGAGAGTGACCTGGCCGCCATGATAATCCCAGTGGTCGCGTTCGCCCTCCAATATCGGGTAGTGCACGACGCCTTCTGGTAACTGAAGGCTCACTTGCCCGAGGAGTCTCTGGTCCTGGATGTTGAGTTTTGCTGAGGCATTTAGTCTTCCGTCAACCTTTAGATCCGCTGGCAACCACCTGCGAAACAACAACAAAGAAAGCCTGTCGATAGTCAGTTCGGATTGCCAGCTTGACTGTTTTTTTACCCATGATGTACAGAGTTTGGCCTCCTGACTGTTTTTCCAGCAAAGGGTGTCGGTGGAGAGGGTGTCGAAATCAACACTCAAGAAGCCAGGTGCCTCAAGCTGCCAGTCGTTGAACGGCTGGCTTTGAATATCGGCGCGTGTGATCAGCCCTTGCCAGCCCTTGCTGGTGGGCCGGCCTTCAAATTCGAGTTGTACACTGGCCGGGCCCGCAACCGCATCGACCTTGAGATGACGAGTGCCGCCGTCGATTGTGAGTGACTGTATGGCTTGACCCTTGAGTAACAGTGCCTGGGTCGCCAGTTCGATCTCAGTGTCGTGCCAGTGAAACAAATCGACCGCAAGCTGGCCCTCAATAGCGCCTATTTGATAATCGGGTATCGACAAATGCTTGCCGTTTACAGCGGCCTTTATGACAGGTTTTTCCCGTGAGCCGGTCAGCGAGCCTTGTGCCTCAAGCTGTCCTTTTGCTTGAGGATACAGCGCGCCGATATCGGTGGCGCTGATATGCCACTTGAGTGTTGATGACTCGCCTATTTTCCCCTGAGCGCTAACGCGTGCCAGGCCCGATGAAAAGTTCAGATGACTGAGGTCCAGACTGCCGCTTTTGGATACTGAGTTTTCCGGGGCCTTTTCTTCGGCACTCGTGCTGCTCCAGGTAAAGCGACTGTTCAACGAGACAGGGTAATCGCGTAGCTGGCCACTCAGGTTTTTGATGTCAATATCGCTTATCAAGCGACCTTTATCGATATGGCCGCTGCTAGTGACTGTACCGTTGAGCTGTCCCGGCCATTGGGGCCAGAGCTTGGCGGGATCAAGATGGACGGTGTTTATTTCAGCTTCCCAATTTAGAGAGGGAGCCCAGTTAAGCTGGCCGGCGGCCGTGGTTTCACCCCCCAGTGCGGCGACATGCAGTGATTGGACCGTGAGCCCGTTGCGATCGCCTTCTGCCTGTACTGACCACGTGGAAGGTGGAGCCTGTGGCCAGGGCTTGTCAGTTGTTAGCGCTATTTTATAGCGATCAAGATTGCCCTCGAACGAAGCCTTTCCGCTAGCACTGTCAAACCAGGCGGTTTTTTGTATTGGCCAACGCAGGTTTTGCCAGTTCAGCGTTAGCTTGAGGTCGCCGCCATCGGCACCGGGTCGCCAGTGACCGTGGCTGTTGAGCTGCGTTTGATTTTGTGAGGCACGCATGTTGAGGTGGTCGATTTTAATGCGCTTGTCACTGAGGCGCTTGAGAGCAAAGCTGGCATCAAAGGGGCCAGAGTCAGGATAATCGCCCTGTAGAGTGCCTGATAATGTTGCCGTTTCAAGGTCGCCTTTTGAATCGAGCTTGAGTGATCCCTGCAGTGCGGGCCACTCAGTACTCCCTTTGCGCAGGTCAAAGTTGCTGATATTTGCACTGGCTTGCCAGCTGAGCTTGTCCAGAATGTCGTGAAGTGTCGCCTCCAGTGACAGAGTGAGCGCGCCATTTACTGCTTGTGTTACCTGAGTAGTTTTCAGGCTTCCAGTGAGCTGACCTTGCCCTTGAACTATGGCTTTCGAGGGCAGGCGGGTCTGCCATTCGATATCCAGATTGTGGCGATACTGCCTGGTGGGCCGCAAGCTTCCTGCGATGTTGATCGTAAAATCATCGCTTTCAAAGGCGAGTTCTTCAATGCTGACTTTCCCGAGTAGTGCACTTGCGCTGAGCCGGGCTTGTCGTAATGTAAATTGCTCATTACCCTGATTCAGCGTGATGCCTTCAACCAGTACCTGCTCCAATGTTAGCCGCCAGGGCAACTGAATATCGGGTAGCGAGATGGCTTTTTTGGTGTCGTCAGTGTCAGTAACTGTTGGAGGTAACTGGATCTCGAGAGAGCTCACCTGCACTCGGTGAATATCGACCCGGGTGCCCAATAAAGCAGTCGGTGACCAGTCGAGGGTGATCTGATCGGCTGTCACCGACCCCTGATCGAATCGGTATACCAACCCTTTAATGGAAATTGGTCCGGTCAAGCGCCCCTCTATTTCTTCGATAGTGAGCGCAGCGGGCAAAAAAGGTTTTGCCTGTCGGTAAGCCCAGCCCAGACCGCTGTTTGTCGTGCTTAACCAGCTTGTCAGCAGAACCGCCAACAGCAGTAACGCTAGCAAAAGGCGCCTGAGCAATTTCATTCTCGGCTTCACAGGTCGGGCCCAATGCTGATGTGTAGTCTCCAGGGGCGGTCATCGCGGCTCATGGCCGTGGCTAGGTCAAGACGAACCGGACCAACCGGTGAGCGCCAACGAACACCCAGGCCGGCGCCTCTTTCCAGCTTGTCGTCAAAACTATCCATGGCATTGCCGACATCGTAAAACATGGCGACAGCCCACTTATTATTCAGGCTGTGTTCCAGTTCAATACTGCCGACCATCAAATGGTTACCGCCGATCACCTCTCCCGTGTCGTCTTTAGGGCCGAGTGATTGGTAGCTAAAGCCCCTTACGCTTTGAGCTCCACCGGCAAAAAAGCGCACCGAAGAGGGCAGCTGTTGAAAATCCTCTGTCCAGGTAGTGGCTATTCTGCCACGAGTAATAAGGCGGTTACTCTGGCCCAGACGATTAATAGCCTTGATGCCTCCATGGAGCTGCAAAAAACTTACATCAGATAAAAGGTCTTCGCGGGCACCGCGTAGTCCGATGTCGAAACGTATGCCATCAAAGCTTGTGATGACCTTGTTTCCCCAGGAACGAGTCCAGTTAACGCCTGGCATCAACAAAGTTGATTCACCTCGATCACTCCCGACCACAAACTCTTCAACCTGATAATTAATGAACAGGGATTCACGCCAGGGGCCGCGATTGCGGTTGAGGTTGGCACCGATGGTGCGCACTGTGCTGTCGCTAACATCGGTTTTTTCGTTAACTTGACCGATGTTGTAGATAATTTGATCGGTACGGGGGTTGAGCACCGGTACCCGATAACTGGCGCTGAGGCTATAGCCAATTTCAGACACCTTGGCTTCGCTGTTTAAGCGATGCCCACGGTCGTTGATACGTGGCATCTCCCAATGAAAGCTGGTGCGGGCGCCAGTGTCGGTGCCGTAACCGAGCCCCACGCCATAGCGATGCGGTTTGCGCGGTGTTAAAGCGACCGTAACGGGGATTTCGGCGGTTTCAGCTTGTGGCGGGCCTGGCGACACTTCAACCGTTTGAAAGTAGTTACTGTCATTGAGCGCCTGCTGCAAGTCGATAAGCGCTTCGTAGCGATAAGGCGAGCCCTGCTCGAAGGGAATGTAGCGTTGTAGCAGTTGCGGCTCCAGTAAATCCTGTTTTAATTGGACTGCGCCAAAGCGATAACGGCGGCCGCCCTCGTAGTGCAAAGCAATGCGGGCTTCATAAACTTCCAGGTCAATGACCACACGGTGTTCAGTAAAGCGGGCATCCACGTAGCCTCGTTCGGTCGCAAGCAGAGCTAAATCAGATTTGGTGCGCTCGTAGTCGAGATGGTTGAAGTTACCACCTTTATGTAGGGGGATTTTATCGATTAGCCGTTGAAACTCGGTGTCTTGCCCCATCTCTTTGCTGATGGCGAAGTCAAATTCACCGATAGGTATTGGCGGACCTGGGTCAACACGATAGCTGGCTTGCCACTGATCATCTGATGTCTGTGTCAGTTCCGTCTTCACCTCCGGACGATAATAACCAAAGGGCTGGAGGGCTCGGGTGATTTCCAACGGTGCTTTTTTATGAAGTCGGCGTAGGCGACCCTCACTCATTAGAGGGTGCTCTTTCTGTTGCTCAAGACTGAGAAACAATCGGACGTTGTCCTCTAAGGTTTTCTCAACGCCAGTGATATCGATATCGATCGTCAATTGCGCGGATGAAACGGGTGACAACAGACAAAGTAAGAGCACCAGCCCCAGCCGCTGTATTATAGGCATGCAGGTTCTCTAAACCATAACGTTATAACGGGTCTGACGATTGAGCATCAACCGTTGTGATGGGGAAGGGCTCTGTCACGCTGCCAGTGTAGAGGGTGACATGGGGGAAGGGGATCTCAACGCCCTGTTCGTCAAAAGCGCTTTTTATCTCGCCATAGATACTGTTTTTCAAATCGAGAAAATTTTCCCGTTTGGCCCAGACGGAGAACTGAATATCTAACGATGAAGCGCCAAAGCCCTGGAATATATAGCGTGGTTTTGGCTCCTCCAGGCAAAGCGGGTTTTTGTCGGCGACCTCCTCCAGTATTGCTCGTACTTTTTTGAGATCTTCTTTGTAAGCAACACCCACAAGCAGGTCTGCTCGACGAATGGGAAAGCGTGTCAGCGTAGTGACTTCTGATTTAATCAGTGATTCGTTGGGAATACGCACAAACAGATTGTCAAAGGTGCGTAGCTTGACTGAAAGTGGGTCAATGGAGAGGACTTCGCCAGTGGTGGTGCCAACACGAATCACATCACCCACCGTGAAGGGGCGCTCGGCGACCAGAAACAAACCGCTGATGAGGTTGGACGCCGAGGTTTGAGAAGCAAAGCCGATTGCCACACTGAAAATGCCTGCCGCACCGAGTAGTACGCTGAGATTAAACCCCAGCTGGTGCAGTGCCGTCACTAAAAAAAGAATCAGAATGGAATAATAACTGCCTCGTTTGAGCACCATGGCGCGGTGGCTGTCTATCTTTTTACTGGCGATTTTGGTGAGCCCAGAACTGGCTAATTTAGCGATCACCAGACCAATAACAACGACAATGAGCGCTCGAGTTACCGCCCAGAGCTTTTCGCTGCTAAGGAAGTTGAGAATGTAATTCCAATACTCGCTCATAACCATCTCCGTAGCATATTCAATTGAATACTGCGTTAAACGCGCGGATTAATACCCCTGCATTGGCTGTATTGCGGGGTGTGCTCAATAGTTCTGGAGATTCTGCCTGTTTTGGCGCTTTGTGATCTATTTTTAATTCCGCCATATCGCCATGCTTACCTCGAATTAATGTCACCCTGGGAGTCCACAGCTGCCCGTTAGCGCAGGTATAGAGCGATAACAGTGGCGCGGGTAAATTGAGTCGCTCGACAGTGAGCGTGGTATCCGCCTGATTGCGTATCAGCACGGGCGTTATCGCCCGGTGTGTTCGTTGCGGCAACTCTGATAAATTGATACGGCAGTGGGTGGACGAGGCGTAACAGAGCTCGCCCTCGAGTGTGGAGGGGCCAAACCAGGTATCCGATGGCCGCTGGATGGCCACTTCTTCCAGCACGGTGGCTGGTGACGTTTCGAGCGCTAATTCAAGCCATAGTGGTGAACTGACGTAGAGAGTCACTCCCTCACCAGCGGTGAGATTAAAAGGAACCCGTGGGCGGGAAATAATGGGACGATCAGCGAGTCGAGGAGTCAGGGTCAGTCGCTTGACCATCTTGCTGAAAATATAACGCGAATGCTTATCTAGTGCTTCCGGTCGTTGATCGGTAGGTTGAAATTCCCAGGTCGTATCGTCCTTATCAAAATCGACGGTTCGCTGATGGCCTATGTGCCACTCGCCCTCCAGACAACGCACCACAAGAGTCAGCGGCCCAATGCGCCACTGCAAACTTTGTTCGATGGGTAGCGTAAAACTGCCCCACCAGTGAGGGGGTCTGTCAATTTTTATCGCCATGATTTTTCCTCTGGGCGGGTGCATATGTTGCGTGACTTAAAAAGGTGATAAGTCAACGCTATTTTGCGCATCAGTATTTGTATCAATATCGACAGCTATAGTGAGTTTACATTCCGTCTGTTTTTCAACAAATGTTTGACCAACATAATCCAGCCTGGACTAATAAGAAGGGTAAGAGAAATGACCGCAATCGTCATTTGATAGCCGTAATCGGAAATAATATGTGCTTGAATACCCACAGCAGCCAATACAAAGCTAAATTCTCCAATCTGGGATAGCAGTGTGCCTGCATACAAGCTGTCTGCCCAGTTTTCTCCGAGCAAATAAAGTATCAGAGCATTAATGAAAGTATTGGCGACGACTGCGAGCAGTACGAGGATCCCGACCTGAAACCAGTGGAATTGTATAAAACTAAGATCAACCAGCATGCCGATTGAGACAAAAAAGAGCGCCACAAACAACACACGGAAGGGCTCCAGGCTTTGATGTACCCAGTGAGTTTCCTTGGCGGCACCGATAATCATCCCCGCCACAAAAGCCCCCAGGGCTGTAGACAGCCCCGCTAAACCGGTTAATAACGATAAACCCAGGCAGACTGACAAAGCGGCGAAAACATGCATCTCATTATCGTTGCCTATCAGTTTACTGAGGGGCAGGTGTAGCGTATTTTTTATGGCGATATGGGCAACAATAGCGACAATAATCAATGCGCCAAAGATCTGGAAGACTGCGTTTGTGGGTTCAACCCCGGTGTTGTCGCCAAACGCGGCGAGAATGATGAGCATCGGAATAATCGCCAGATCCTGGGCGAGTAAAATGGCGAGTACATTTTGGCCAACCTTAGAGTCAAATTCCTTCCAGTCCTGAAGTAGCTTGAGTACAACGGCTGTGCTGCTAAGACTAATCACAAAGCCAATAAGAATAATACGCTGCAGAGGCCAGTCCATTAGCCAGCCCAATGGCCAGACACAGGCGACACTGATAAGGATTTGTGCCAGGGTGCCAAGTACTGCAATTTTCCAGTTGTCGATGAGTTTTTTAGGGGAAACTTCCATGCCAATAAAAAAAAGCAGCATGACAACCCCTATCGCCCCAAAGCGTGCCAGCGTTACATCATCTGTTACCAGTGCAACCCCGTGGGGGCCAAGAATAACGCCCGCAACGAGATAGCCAACAACATGAGGCTGATTGAGCTTGCGCAATAGCAATCCCAGCAACAAGATGGCGAGAATAGCTCCCACCAGATAGGGCATCACCGGGTCTAAATGTATAGGGCGTTTCCTGGGCGGGTAATAGGCGGCCAATGAATTAGAGACGGTTGGCGTTTATCCCTTACATGCATTGCCCATGGAATGCACCCCTTCAAGGTTCTTTAACTGACGTGATAGCCCCAGAGGAGTCTGAATTGGATTTGGTTGTTGGTTCTTTGCCGCGCTGGAAACTGATGGCGCAGGCGACGCGTATTAACCCTAGTGCCAATAGTAAGGCGCTGAGCGCATAGGTGGCCTGTGTGTCGAGTCGGTGGTGGAAAAGCTCAATCATGATATGGCGCAGTACAAATACGATACCGGCATCGATAACGGGTGTCAGCCGTAAACGGTGCGACGTAAAATATTCGGCTAACGAGCGAGATAATTCGATAAGAACAAACAGCGTCAATACATCGGTGAAAATATGCAAATAGCTTCCGGTAATGCCGCCGGCTTGAATTAAGGTGCCAACCTGAAAGAATAAACGCACCACGCCGATAATCATGATGACCGTGATGAACAAGAGAATAACCGCAAATATCAGACCGGTGACTGAGTCGTAGATTTTTTTAATCTTTTCTTGCAACGATAATGTATCGAGTTTGCTCATAGGTAAGAGAGTCCAATTTTGGGCTTGCTGTGAGTTGATAGGTTGACCGCCTGGATTTATTTACAATAAAAAATTTAGCGGTGTTCAGCATTAAAAATCTAGCGCTCAAACTTATGGAAGGGTGCCGTGGAGCTTTGCTTCAGTATTTCCTCAAAGTAGGGTGACCGCAGTACTAGTGGGTAAATTTGGAAAACAATGATGGCGCTATTGAGACCAGTTTCAATGGTAGTAAGGAGCAATATTAAGTCAAATTAACGGCTCATCATAATGTATTGGCGCCATTGGTACGAAAGAAAGTGGATCATGCCAACTGCACTGTCGAGCCGTACCACAACCTAACTCGGCAACCCTGTTAAACCGGTGTCAGTAATTTATCTTGGTGAAATGACTTTTCAGTGTACTATCGATAAACCACTAGAGCTGATAGGCGTTTTTGCTGCATATTTTTCAAGGTGATGTTCCCAAAGGTTTATGCCCCCTAAAGATAGTGCCTCGCTGTATGACGAATTCGATAGAGTTTATTTTCGCCAAATCTACTAAGAAAGAGGGCTAATTAAGCATGATTAAAACACGGTTATTTTTATCCGGTGAAATGCAAGTGGGTGGGGTGGAGCTCATCGCGACCTGGCGCGATCACCCAGACTCAGTCATCTGGGTCGATCTGGTCGAGAACCAACAAGCCACCGAAGCTGAGTTTTTAGAGCGTGAATTTGCTATCCACACGCTTGCTATTGAGGACGCTCAGCGCGAGCGACACCCACCAAAGATTGAAGCTTTTAGTGACTACACGTTTATTTTATTAAAAGGCTTGTCTGCTGACTCCAAAGATATCGACTTCGACACGATTCAGTTGGCATTGTTTGTCGGCGAAAGTTTTTTGATAACGCGTCATAGTGGCGCCTCAAAAAGTATTAATCGTCTGGAGGCACATCTTGAGAGCCAGAGTGATGTGACGGAATACAGCGATTTGTCCAAGTTGGCGCTGCTATTGTGCCGTATGGTGGTTGATCGATATCTGAATATTTTGCTGGCGCTTGAACCTCGTCTCGAAGAACTTGAAGAATTGATGCTGGAGCATTCCGACGACAATATGTTGGCAGAATTGATTGGCTACAAAAGTGACCTGAAAAGGCTCGGTCGCTTTGCAACCTATCACGAACAGTTGTTCAGAACGCTTCGGAATAAAACCTTTCCCGGTTTCAGCGACAGTGACCGCACCCATGAGGTTATCGATGTTTGGGAGCAACAAGAGCGGACCTGTAGCCTTTCTCTGCTGTACTATGAAACCGCGTCGGATTTAATAGACGGCTATATCTCTATTGCTTCACACAGACTGAATCAGATTATGAAAATACTGACGATTATTACGGCAGTATTTGTGCCTCTCAGTTTTCTTGCCGGTATCTATGGTATGAATTTTGAAAACATGCCGGAGCTTCATTCTCGGTCGGGATATTTTATTCTATTAGGGGTGATGGTGACGATCGCGACGATCTTTTTAGTTGCCTTTAGGAGAATGAAGTGGCTATGAATTCTGCTCTTCTCTGGTAGAACAAGAGGTCATCAGGGCCTGTTCGGCGGGCCCTGTTAGTTGCTCCTTTATACACCCCGCAGCTACGATCAAGACTACCAGGGACGGACTTTCTATTCAGTGAACAAATAAGTGGCTAAACCTAAGGCATAGTGCAATCATGGCATAGAACACAGAAATGCAAACCACCAACCGGTGGCAATTGACTGACAGGGTTTGGGAGTGGCATTCGTATGCTGTCGGATTTAATAAAAAGTCATCCTGAAATTCTGGCAATAGTGATTGCCCTATTGGGCTTTCTGGTCGCGGGACTGTTGTCGCGATTGCTCGATCGCTGGTGGACTTCACTGGAGGGCTATCTCCGCCACCGAGCCCCAGCGCGGCTAGAGCACTTTGATTTGAAAGTGTTGCGACAGGTACTGCGCGCCGTCCTCTACTACGGCACCCTGTTTCTTTTCCTGCTCACCGCGCTGCAAACACTGCGAATCTCGGTGGCAAAAGAGTGGATTTCCGTTCTGCTGCTCTACGTCCCCCAGCTCATTCTGGGCGCGCTAATCATACTTTCCGGCTACCTGGCCAGCGTTGTCATCCGCAGCCTGCTGGCAAAGTTGATGGGCGTAAGCTCGGACAATCTAGCGCCCCGGTTTGCGCAATTACTGATCATCACAACCGCAGTGCTGACCGGTCTCGCCCAAACCTCGATTAATATTTCCTTCATCTCGAATGTGATGGTCATGTTACTGGCGTTCTTTTTCGGCGGGCTTTCTCTGGCCTTCGCGCTGGGTAGCCGACCCTTGGTGGAAAACCTTCTGGCCAGACGGGCGATGGACCGTTATCGGATAGGAGACACCGTGCGGATCAGGGATGCTCAGGGCAAGATTATCGAGATTTTAAGCACCGCCGTTGTTCTGGAAACAGCGGAGGGCTTGCTGACAGTCCCCACGGCCGCCTTTGTCACCGCCGACACGCTCTTAATCAAGAACGAGGAGCACGAATGACCGAACCGCTTGATCCGCTAGTGCTGCAGTTCGCGTCTGATCGGCCCGACGAAATGGCGGCACTGCTCGCCAGCAGTGAACTGCGGGAATTATCGGACGTGCTGGAAAGCCTGCCGGTGTCGATTGCGGCCACGCTCGCGGCACGGTTACCTAGCTGGCAACTCACCAGCCTGCTTAGCGAGATCGAACCCGCCCTCCTCGCTCGCTTACTGATGGCCGCCAAAACAGACGAAGCGGTGGCGCTGGTATCTCACCTGAGCGAATCCCGCTACGCCCGCGTCCTCGAATCAGTGCCTGCACCGGAACGCCAGCCGCTCTTCGAATTGCTGGAGTTCCCCGCCTACAGCGTGGCGTCTCTGGTAACCACGGAGTTTATCCGCGTCTCGGAGAACACCAGCTGCGAAGCCTTCTGTGAGCAACTGTCAGCCAGCGACAATACCCACCCACGACCGGTGCTGGTGGTTGATCAACAGGGCAAGTACCGCGGTACGGTCAGTCTGCTGGCTGTTTATGCTCGCAAAAATCGCTCGCAGCTAGTCGGCCAGATCACCGCGCCGGTTGAGCCGCTTAACGGCAAAATGGCAGCCAGTCAGGCGATTACCGCCAAACAATGGATGAGGCACGCGGAATTACCGGTGGTCGACAGCCGTCACCGCATCCTGGGCGTGGTCAAACGGGCCTCACTGGAGCGCGTCAGGAATGATGCTGCGCCCATGGAATTTAACGTCGAACGGGTTCTGGCAGAACTCGCCAGCGCCTATTTAAATCTCTGCGCTCGGATACTCGAGTCAGTCTTCGGACGATCGAAATGAGCCTGCAGGACGAACTCCGCGAGTATTTTGTACGGGAGCACCCCCGCGATGCCGCGCTCGTCGTCGAACGACTGGACCAGGTACCTGAGAAGCTGGAGCAGTTATCGACCAAAAGTTTTACGCGGCTGCTAGAGCAGATCGACCCCGGCCTGTTGCAGTCGCTGTTTTTATCCATAGACCTTGAACGCCAGGCTAAGGTATTAACTTCGGCGAGCATCCGCACGGCGTTGTTGATTTTACGCAGCCTGCCAGAAGACAAATTGATGGCCGCGCTGGATCATTTACCGTCGGGGGTGCGTAAGGAATACCTGGAACTGCTCGAGTTTCCAGAGCATACCGCCGGCAATTTTATGGACCGGCTGCTGGCGCGCTTTCGCGCTGACCAGACCGTGGGCGAGGCGCTGGCAGAGCTACGGGCATCTAAGGCAAAGCGGGTGCGTTCGCTTTATGTCGTCTCCGATGACGACCTGCTCGCCGGCCGTGTCGACCTTCAGGATATGGCGCTGGCAGAACCTGACACCCTGATGTCGGATTTGGTCAACGAGGTATCGGAGGTTGCCGAGTTAACCTCCACCGAAGCGGATCTGGTGGCCTTGTTCGACCGCAGCCGGGTCGATTCCATCCCGGTCGTGGACCAGGACTTTAAACTGCTGGGTATTGTTCGTTATGGCAACCTTTTCCAGGCCGCCGAAGAGGCCGCCACCGCCGGCATCCAGCGTATGGTCGGCGCCAGTGCCGACGAACGCGCGCTGTCCACACCGGTGTTCGCCGTTAAACGGCGCTTAGTCTGGCTCCACGTTAACCTGATCACTGCTTTTCTCGCCGCGGCAGTGGTCGGATTGTTTGAATCAACCATCGCCCAGTTCACCGCGCTTGCCATACTCCTGCCCGTCGTCGCGGGGCAATCGGGTAATGCGGGGTCACAGGCGCTGGCCGTTACCATGCGGGGCCTGGCACTGCGAGAGATTAGCACCCTGCAATGGCGTGCGGTCTTGTCCAAGGAGGTCCAGATTGGGCTAATCAACGGCACCGCCCTGGCGCTGACCTGCGGTCTGGGGGTTTGGGCCTGGAGCCAATCCTGGGGGCTGGCCCTGGTGATCGCCATCGCCATGATCGTGGCGATGATTATGGCGGGCATTTCGGGGGCACTGGTGCCCATGGTGCTGTCGCGACTGGGTCAGGATCCTGCCACTGCCTCCTCCATTATTCTCACCACGGTGACGGATGTCACCGGTTTCCTGGTTTTTCTCGGCACCGCCACCCTGTTGTCGGGGATTTTATAGCTCTTTATAGCCCAGGCTGCCACGACGACAGACACGAGGGGCGGGTTGAAAAAGGTACTTAGTCTCTCTCCTCTTCTTCGCTTTCTTGATCGTCGTCCCCTGTTCGCGGATCCAGCTGCAGGGCGCCCTGGGCTGCCGCCGTCGTCACCGCACGAAATTTGGAATGGTGTTCGACCGCCGGTTGACGCGATTTAATCATCAGCACTACTGCCACCCCGCTGATACTGAGAACCACCCCAGGGAATAGAAAAAACGCACCGGAGCCGAACCATTGCATGGCCTGGGCGGTGGCCAGCGGACCGACAATTGAGCCCGAGGCGTTCATCACCAGCAAGCCCGTGCCCACCTCCAGAAACGACTGGTTGCCAATATGGTCGCTGGCGTGGGCAAGGCACAGCGCCTGTATCGGCATAACAAAGGCACCAAAAAAGAACATCACCGCCGGAATACCGGACACCGGCAGCAGAAAGGCCATCACCGAGACCAGTGCCCCGGCGAACATAATCGAGACAATCACCACGCGCCGGTCCATTCGGTCAGACAATCGACCGAGGGGCAGCAACGAGAGAGCGCCACCAATAATTCCCAGCGCCATCATCAAACTGATGAGCGGAACATCCATGCCGACCTGAAGCCCATAGGCCGGCCCCAGGGCGTAATAAACCGACGCGACCATTCCGGCGACAAAGGCACCCAGGGCGGCGGCGCGCGATGTGTGAATAACCAGCAACGGCGAAAAGGTGGCACCGGGTATCTGCGCTGGCTGAGTGGTGCTGCTGACACAGATGGGAATCGCCGCCACCACAACCAGCAGCGCAGAAATAATAAACAGGTGTTGGGTTTCCAGCGGCGCCACATTCAGCAACAGCTGCCCCCCCGCCAGGGCAGTCAACACAATCGCCGTATAAGTGGCCAGCACTGCTCCGCGGACATGATCCTCGGTTTTTTCATTCAGCCAGCTTTCAATCACCAGATAAAGGCCGGAAATCGCAACGCCACAAAAAAAGCGCAGCAGGAGCCAGACAGCAAACTGGTTGAACAGTGCCAGTACCAGCACGGCCGCCGTCATCAGGGCCGTCAACGTGGAAAAACAACGGATATGCCCAATGCGACTGACCAGCCCTGGAATCGTAAAACAACCGAACAGAAAGCCGCAGAAATAAACCGAACCAAGAATACCGACGTAGAGACTATCCCAGCCGGCCAGCTCAGCCCGCAAAGGTATCAGTGCCAGCTGTAAGCCATGGCCAGTCAGCAGAAATGCTACGCCGAGCAGCAAGGTGGATAATCTGAGGACGCTAGCAATCAAATGTTTGTGCCGTAAGAAAATTGATGAACTTCAAGAGAGGTACTCATACAGCGCCCAAATTTTGTCTTACCCCCAGCCGAAGCGACGGCGTGGAGTCATCACGAACCGGATGACCGATAGTGTAGCAAAGTCTGTATCCGGTAGAGTATGGAACCAAGAAAACGTAGCGCGATACATGCGCGATTGTAAACAGCGCTGCGGTGGTCTATTGAGTAAGAATTAATTACCGCAATGTAGCGAGAGCTTATGTATTTGAATACCTTTAAATCACTTACAATCCGAGGAAGCGCAGCGAATCAAAGTGATTAAGTCAAACTACACTTAATCTGAAGTCCACCGTATCTGCTTGTAGTCAGCGACTGATTTCACTATACAGCCTATTAAATGGAAACCAATTGATGGAAGCAGTATCGATAAGTATTTTGGTGTGGATTGGTATCCTATTTTGTATTGCTCAGTCAGCAATGTTTTCGGGCCTGAATTTGGCACTGTTAAGTATTAGCCGGTTGCGCCTTGAAGTGGAAGCCGCTGGGGGGAGTCCCGCGGCGATCAAAATTCTAGCTTTACGCAGGGATTCCAATTTTCTATTGACTACCATTTTGTGGGGAAACGTAGCTGTTAATGTGCTGTTAACTCTGCTATCAAAATCAGTGATGGCTGGGGCTTTCTCCTTCTTCTTTTCAACATTTCTGATTACCTTTATGGGTGAAATTATTCCCCAGGCCTACTTTTCTCGTCACGCACTACGCATGGGTGCGCTCCTGGCGCCGGTGCTGCGTCTGTATCAAATTATTCTTTACCCTGTAGCAAAGCCCTCTGCTTTGATGTTGGATTGGTGGTTAGGTGAAGAGAGCATCCGGTACTTCACGGAACGAGATCTTCATCGAGTGATTCATGAACATATTGATGCTAAAGAGTCCGACGTGAGTCGTTTGGAAGGAATAGGTGCAATGAATTTTTTGTCGCTGGATGACGTTTCTGTCACCCAGGAAGGTGAAAATATCGATCCTGCGAGCGTCATTACGTTAGCCATAGAAAATGACAGGCCGGTATTTCCGCCGTTCGAGCGTAAAATAGATGATGACTTTCTAGTTAAAGTGAACCGATCCGGTAAAAAATGGGTCATTATTGTCGATGATAAAAGCAAGGAGCCTTGTGTGGTATTGAATGCTAATGCTTTTTTGCGGGATGCGCTATTGGGTAAAGAAGCGACAACCCCTTATCATTATTGTCATCGACCCATTCTTATCAAGGACTCGCGAGTTTTACTGGGAAAAGTGCTGACACAGCTTAAGGTGTATCCGGTGAATGAAGTTGATGACGTCATTGATGATGACTTGATCCTCCTTTGGTCGGAGCAGAAGCGGGTGATTACTGGGGCAGATATTCTTGGGCGCTTGTTGCGAGGGATTTCGCTACGAGATATTCAACCAGTTAGCACCTTGTAATGCTTATAATAAGAGAATAACTGGCAGCTAAGGATGGTTGTCCTGTTGAAAGAGTTAGTGGATTTAACAGGCTGGAAGAATAAATGAAAATATTTTTAGGGTTGTTCTTTGTGATTTATTCAAGCTCGATGTTGGCTGCAAGTAGTGAAGAATATTTCTGTATGAAAGAAAAAGGGTGTAGGGCAGGGGACATCATCATTATTGAGACAAATAAAGTCGGTACTGGAAAAACCTACTTGACAGAAAAAATCGCGAAATACTGTGATTTCGATAGATCAATATTTCGTAATGATCTTGATGATCGGAAAGTAAAGGTGGCCTGTGTCTATATGGGTGACACCCGGTCAGATAGAAAAACCCTTAAGAGTAGTGCTGCTGATGAATAACGTTTACCTGCTCCATTTTTCGTGCTGTCTAGCTAAGGTGAGCTGTTAAATTCATCAGGTTGATGTTGGCGTGCTGGCTCCCTTCGTCTATGGCTTAGGCTTTGCGGGCGATACAGCGTTGGGAGGATGAATCGTTAGAGCACGAACGGGCAGATTTTATTTATCTTTCACCGGCTCTTCTAATTCACTTACACCTCTAATTCACTGGCACGTCGCTCGTTAGTAGGCATTGATAACAAATAGAGTGCCTGCACTTTAAGCGTTCTGTGGCTTAGTTATTTGGTTGATTCTGAAATTCGTCATTTACTTGATCATGATAGGATATTTCTGCCCACTGTATTGGCGGCAGTGAGCTAAATGCCGCTTTCAGACGTTCATCCCAGGCGTGGTTTAAATCATGCAGGTAGTTGCTGTTTTGTTCTAATCGGTAGCGGTGATTTAACAATTGGCTGTCGGTCTCATATACCATCACTTCTATTGGCGGTCCGACCGTCAAGTTACTACGCATTGTGGAATCCATGGAGACCAATGCACAGAGCGCGGCCGTATTCAGCTCGACATCGGGATCGATAATCCTGTCTAAGATGGGTTTCCCGTATTTGCTTTCACCGATTTGTAAGTAGGGGGTATCTACTGATGAGGTAATAAAATTGCCCTGGGGATAGATCATCATTATTTGATGAGGCGACCCAGCAATTTGGCCTCCAATAATAAAGCTGGCCTCATATATCGAGTCTTTACCGTATTTTTCCTGTTGTGCCACACTGATTTTACCCACATATTCACTCGCTTGATCGAGAGACGAGATAGTCAGTAAGTTGTATTTCGCATGTTCGTTGATGTCATTTTTTATCTGGTTGATAACAGCTTGAGTGGTTGCCAGATTGCCTGCAGACAACATAACTATCTGACGTTCACCGTCCCGGCCGAAGTGAGACATTTTACTGTAAGTGCTGATCTGGTCGACACCCGCATTGGTACGAGAGTCGGAGCAGAAAATAATACCTGCTTTAACGGCGATAGCGACACAATACGTCACGTTGAGTTGTTCTCCTGAGTTAAAAACGCGGCGACTTTACCTTGCATAAGAGAGTAGCAGGGGTGACCCCATAAGGCACATACTTATTTTCGGTGTGCGTAGATGGCATGAGTGAGTAAGAATTTTCGACAGTGTAGGCTAGTTCGGGAAAGATAGCAGTACTAGCCTTTATAGCGAAAAATGGCGTGCGTAAGATTAGCTCTGTGCTTGCGAGTCAGTCGTTAGCAGCCGCTCCTGGTCTCTCTTAAAGTACATCCTTGTCTGGGTTGGTTTTTAGTGACGACATTTTAAATAAATATGCTATAACTCGCGATAGCCTAACAGCTTCCCCTACTCATGGACGCCTGCAGGTTAGCGCTTAGGCGCCAAGCGTATTGTCCGATTGTTGCCTGATGTTTGTATTGGTCTGGGGTTCGCATGCTAACTAAGATAGGATGAGGAGCATAAGTAAAACGCGATTATTTTATTGTGTGTTTAATGGAGATTAAAAGAGCGTGACGGGTAATGTTGTGGATAGGATTGAGTCGCCTGGTTGTCTTAGCTTGGTTAAATAGATTTTATTGCTTTATGTTTGGCTTAATAATTGCTTGAGGCTAGAGAGCATACTGATACGCTCGGCAGGGAAAGGGGTATTTATGAGTATTGATTGGCATGGTTATGATGCGCAGATTTTTTTCGACGAATTAATTAGTAGTCCAGGCAACGCACGGTTGCCGGCTCGGCGTCTCACTTCTCATCTCAGTAAATTGGGCGATGATGAAATTCAGCTACGCCGAGACATGGCACAGGTTACCATTGAGGAAATGGGGGTGACATTTACGGTCTATTCCGAAGAGGGCAATATTGATCGTGCTTGGCCCTTCGATATTATTCCGCGCATTATTTCAGCCAAACAGTGGGGAGTGCTTGACTTGGGTTTGCAACAGCGACTCAAAGCGCTGAATTGTTTTATCGACGATGTCTATCATGAGCAGAACATCGTTAAAGATGGCATTTTTCCAGGGGATATCCTTAAGGACTCCAAGAACTTCCGACCGGAGTGCGTGGGCGTGTCGCCCCCTTTCGGTGTTTGGGCGAATATATGTGGCACGGATTTGGTGCGTGATGATTCCGGTAAATTTTACGTGCTGGAAGATAATTTACGAGTGCCATCAGGTGTTGCTTATATGCTGGAGAATCGCTCGATCACTAAACGTGTATTGCCGGAGTTGTTTGAAAATGACCGGATATTACCCATCGGTGATTACCCAGCTCGCCTTTTCGACATGCTAGCGGCTTTGTCACCACGCAAGATCAAGAATCCTGAGATCGTTATATTGACGCCGGGTATCTACAATTCAGCCTATTTTGAACATGCCTTTCTGGCCCAGCAAATGGGTGTGGAGCTGGTCGAAGGTCGTGACCTGCAGGTTTCTGAAGACGACAAGGTGTATATGCGTACCATCGGTGGGCTGGAGCGTGTTGATGTCATTTATCGCCGCATAGATGACATGTTCCTTGATCCAGAGTGCTTTGAAAAAAGTTCAGTCCTCGGCGTCCCAGGACTCATGCGCGCCTGGCGGGCTGGGAATGTAGCGCTTGCCAACGCACCTGGAGCCGGTGTCGCTGACGACAAAGTGGTTTATGCCTTTGTGCCACAGATGATTGAGTATTATTTAAACGAAAAGCCGATTATTGAAAACGTGAAAACCTGGCTGTGTGATGATCCGGAGCAACGTGCTTATGTGCTGGATAATCTTGACTCTCTGGTGGTGAAACCGGCCAACGAATCGGGTGGTTACGGTATGTTGATTGGGCCGCATTCAACAAAACGGCAACAGGATGAATTTACTCGACTGATTAAAGCTAGTCCTCGTAATTATATTGCGCAGCCGACTCTGAAGCTGTCAGTCTGCCCAACACTGGTGGATGGCGGAAAACTTGAGCCTCGACACCTTGATCTACGACCTTTTATTTTACAGGCTGATGACATTTATGTGACCAGCGGTGGCCTGACCCGGGTAGCCATGGAGCGAGGTTCACTGGTGGTGAATTCTTCTCAGGGTGGGGGCAGTAAGGACACCTGGATTGTCGATACGGAGGCCAGATAATGCTGTTGTCAACCACCGCGGAGCGCATGTACTGGACGGCTCGCTATCTGGAGCGCATCGAAAACACCGCCCGCCTGATCAGTGCCTATCACAAGCTCTTACTGGATTTGCCCGGCGGTGTGGACATTACCTGGTATAACCTGATAGTTCTAAACAGTGGCGAAGAGGCATTTGCCAGTCGCTACAAAAAGCGTGACGAGCGCAACGTGCTTAAGTTCATGTTAGTTGATGAACAAAATGGTTCAACACTTTCAGACGTTAAAATACTTCGCGAAAATATTCGAACCAGCCGTGATGTGCTGGCATCTGAAGTGTGGGAATGTGTGAATGAACTCTACCTTTATATAAGGGACAACAGTCAGCAAGGTTTACTGCGGCGTCAGCGTTACGAGTTTATCGACGGCATTATCAAAAGTTGCCAGCAGATTAACGGGCTGCTATGTGACACCACCAGTCATGACGATGTCTGGCAATTTATTCAGCTGGGTAGAAATATTGAACGGGCTGATATGACCACTCGTATTCTCGACGCAGGCGTGTCGGTGTTGCTGCAACCGGGTGCCGAATTGGCGGTGGATTTATCCCAGGTGGTCTGGGGTCATGTACTGCGCTCATTGAGTGCAAATCTGAGCTACCGCCGCACCATGCGGGCGAGAATCAGCGGCCCGGAAGTGACCCAGTTTTTGTTAGAAGATGAATATTTCCCTCGCACCTTGCGCTTTTGTCATGATCGTATCATTGAAGCCGTGCATAAATTACCTGGTCAGAAAAATGTTCTTAAAAAGCTAAAAACCATCAACTCATTTCGTTTCGAAGCAGAATCAGAGCAAGACCTGAATGATAGCTTCAGAGATTACATCAATGAATTACAAATCCAGCTGCTGGTCTTACATCAGTGTTTTTACGAGAGCTGGTTTGCCTTTGAAGAACGCTAATTTTGTTTGCATCGCTATGACTACTGTGAGGAAAGTAAGATGACCATCCGTGTCGCTATTCAGCATGAAACGCAGTATCAATTTGATCGTCCGGTCAAGATGTCACCTCACGTGTTGCGGTTGCGACCAGCCGTGCACAGCCGGACGCCAATCCACGCCTATACACTTAAAATAGAGCCAGAAAACCACTTTATTAACTGGCAGCAGGATCCTTTTGGTAACTTTCTGGCGCGCCTGGTTTTTCCTGAGAAAACCAGAAAGTTTTCATTCAAAGTTGAAGTTATCGCCGATCTTGTCGCGATTAATCCGTTCGATTTTTTCGTTGAAAAATATGCTGAAAATTTCCCCTTCCAATACGATGAACAATTAAAGACTGAACTCGCTCCGTATCTCGAAGTGACTGAAAAAGGACCTCTGCTGAAAGAGTGGGTCGCTTCGATCGATCAGGATAAACAAACCATTAATGATTTCCTGGTGGCGCAAAACCAACGTTTGGAAAAAGCGATTGGCTACAATATTCGTATGGAGCCGGGTATTCAGAGTTGCGAGCAAACGCTAACGTTGGCGAAAGGCTCCTGCCGTGACACGAGCTGGTTGTTAGTACAGATATTTCGTCATCTCGGGCTGGCAGCACGTTTTGTCTCGGGTTATCTGGTGCAGTTAAAACCCGATGTCAAACCACTGGATGGCCCTGCAGGGGCGGAGGAAGACTTTACCGACCTGCATGCCTGGTGTGAGGTGTACCTGCCCGGTGCCGGTTGGATTGGTCTGGACCCAACCTCTGGTCTGTTCGCAGGCGAAGGCCATATCCCACTAGCCTGCACGCCAGACCCCGTCTCGGCAGCGCCTATCGAAGGTTATACGGATGAGTGCGAAACGGAGTTTAGCTTTAGCAATAAGGTTTATCGCATTCACGAAGATCCGAGAGTCACCAAGCCTTACAGTGAAGAACAATGGACGCTGATTGACGCCCTTGGCAATAAGGTCGACAGCGAGCTGGAGGCAATGGATGTACGTTTGACCATGGGTGGCGAACCCACCTTTGTCTCGGTGGATGATATGGAATCCGCCCAGTGGAATACCGACGCTCTGGGTGCCAAAAAACTAAGCCTGTCGAAAGATTTACTGCTGCGTTTGCGCAAGCGCTTTGGGCCCGGTGGCGTCCTGCACTATGGGCAAGGTAAATGGTATCCCGGTGAGGAGGTGCCGCGCTGGGCGCTGGGTTGTTTCTGGCGAGAAGATGGCAAAGCCCTGTGGCAAGATGACAAACTGCTGGCCCGTGTTGACAAAGATTACGGTCACGGCGTTGAGGAGGCCCAGCAATTTACCGAAACCCTGTGCCGGTCCCTGGGTATTGATGTGGACTACGTACAGCCCGCCAATGAAGATGCGCTTTATTACCTGTGGAAAGAACAATCACTACCGGACAACGTTGATCCAGAGAAAGCCGACCTCACTGACAGCCTTGAGCGCAAACGTATTGCCCGTTTGCTGAGCAAGGGGCTTGATAAGCCCGCAGGTTATGTATTGCCCCTGGCCTGGAATACCAGCACAGAAAAATGGCAGAGCAGTGACTGGCCACTAAAACGAGACAAGTTAGTGTTGTTGCCGGGTGATTCTCCGTTGGGTTTTCGTTTGCCGCTGGACTCTCTGCCGCTGATGAATAAAGCGGAACAAGCGCAAGCCGAAGTGCCAGATCGTGATCCCTTTGCTGAACGCAAGCCATTGGCGGATAAGCTGGCTTTAGCGGATGAAGAACTCATTGCCGGGAAACAACCTACATTTTCCCAGACGGAAATTGATGGGCATTTTGACCAGCGCACTATGATGCCGGGGGAGGCTGATACAACGATAGGTCAGGACGCCGACCGTAAAAAGTCAACAGCCCCGGTTGAGGTCATTCGCACCGCGCTTTGTGTTGAGCCGAGAGAGGGCAGGCTGCATGTGTTTCTGCCGCCCCTTAAATTTCTTGAGCACTATATCGAGTTGATCGAGTTGATCGAAAAAAGTGCCCGCATACAGAAATTGCCGGTCATTCTTGAAGGTTATGAGCCACCGCGCGACCCCCGCTTGCAACGACTTCTAGTGACTCCTGACCCAGGAGTTATCGAGGTCAATATCCACCCCGCGAATAACTGGCGAGAGCTGGTAGATAACACGCGAATCCTTTATGAGGAGGCACATAAATCTCGCCTGGGCACGGAAAAATTTATGCTTGATGGTCGTCATACCGGTACCGGGGGCGGCAATCATATTACGCTGGGGGCAGCCGCGCCCATCGATAGCCCATTACTACGTCGCCCCGATTTGTTGCGTAGTTTAGTGACTTATTGGCAGCATCATCCCAGCTTGTCCTACTTGTTCTCGGGTATGTTTATTGGGCCCACCAGCCAGGCTCCCCGTGTTGACGAGGGGCGTGACGAGGCGCTGTATGAGCTGGAGATTGCATTTGATCAGATGCCCGAAGGTATTGTTGAACAACCCTGGTTGATTGATCGTCTGATGCGAAATCTGCTTACGGATATTACCGGTAATACCCACCGCGCCGAATTCTGTATTGATAAGCTCTATGCACCCGGTACCGCCACAGGGCGACAGGGCTTGTTGGAATTTCGCGGCTTCGAAATGCCACCTCATTACCAGATGGGGCTGGTCCAGGCTTTATTATTGCGCAGTCTTATCGCACGTTTCTGGCGTGAGCCCTACCATAAGCCTCTGGTGCGATGGGGCACGGCCCTACACGACAAATTTATGTTGCCACACTTTGTCTGGGCAGATATGAAGGATATTATTGAGGATTTACAGAGCCACGATATACCGTTTCAGCTGGAATGGCTGGCTCCTTTCGAGGAGTTCCGTTTCCCTCATTATGGCCGAGTCGCGATCGGTGATATTAACCTGGAGTTGCGCTGGGCTATTGAACCCTGGCACGTGTTGGGCGAGGAGGTGAGCAGTTTTGGCACAGCCCGTTACGTGGATTCTTCGGTTGAACGTTTGCAGATCAGACTCACCGGCTTAACCGATAGCCGCTATGTACTGACCTGTAACGGCCAGCGTGTACAGCTGAGTAATACGGGTAAAAAAGGGGAGTATGTTGGTGGGGTGAGGTACAGAGCCTGGCAACCACCCTCTGGTTTGCACCCGACCATTGGTGTTCATGCGCCTCTGGTGTTTGATTTGATTGATACCTGGAACGGTTTGGCGATTGGAGGCTGTAGCTACCATGTCAGCCATCCCGGTGGTCTGAGTTACGACGCCTATCCGGTCAATGCTTTTGAAGCTGAAACACGGCGGGTGAGTCGTTACTACGATTTTGGCCATACCCCGGCACCGATTAAGGTGCCATCAAGTCAGCAGGCTCTGCGGCAATTTATACCTCATGGGAAGTCACCTCGCCCCATGTCGCCCCCGCCTTTGCTGCGGGATAATGAATATCCATACACCCTGGATTTACGTAAACACCCAGAGGCATAGTGGGCTTTGCGTCTTAATCCTCCGCTGCAGCTTGGTTTCGGTATAGAATAGCCGATTCATTGCCCTAATTTGACCGCTTAAAAAATGAATCAGACCCCTCCTAGGCGCGTCCCCTGGCAGCTGCCGCGTCAGCAGCAACAGGGCCAGCACCAAACGCAAAGTCAGAACGCTGTGTCTGATGAGCTAGCGAGCGCCTTTGCTTATCCTCCTCTGGAAGGCTTCAATGATGAGGTCTACGAAGATAACGGTGAGCAGCGTGATCATTGGCAATATGTACTGGATAGTCTTGAGACTCTTGGGGCTGAAGCCTTAACGGATCGTCAGCAAAAGGCCTCGCGTATTCTCCGCGATGATGGCGCTACTTATAATCTTTCCGCGACCCCGGGCAACCGACAGACCTGGAGTCTCGATCCGGTGCCGCTGCTCATCGAAAGTGAAGAATGGAACGGCATCGAGTCGAGTTTGGTCGAGCGTTCAGAACTGTTTGATCTGGTGTTACAGGATATTTATGGGCCGCGGGATCTGATTCGTCACGGTGTGATTCCTCCAGAACTGATTTTTAGCCATGCTGGTTTTTTGCGGCAATGCCACGGCATAAAAATCCCCGGAGAGCAGCAGCTTATTTTGCACAACGTCGATATGGTGCGTGATACTGACGGACAGATGTGTGTTATCGGTGACCGCACACAAGCGCCCAGCGGCGCGGGTTATGCTCTTGAAAACCGGACGGTGATGTCCAGGGTATTGCCCAGCCTGTTTCGCGATAGTCACGTCCATCGCCTGTCGTTGTTTTTCCAGGCTTTACGTTTAAAGCTGGCGGCTCTGTGCCCCGGTGACGATATTCCCCATGTGGTGGTGCTGACTCCCGGAGCCTATAGCGAAACCTATTTCGAGCACACATTACTGGCCAATTATCTGGGTTATCCGCTGGTGCAGGGCGCTGATCTAACAGTGCGTGGTGGCCAGGTCTGGATGAAGACACTGGATGGCCTCAAACGTGTGGATGTTATTCTTCGGCGTCTCGACGATTATTTCTGCGATACGGTAGAGCTGCGTAGTGACTCTCAATTGGGCGTTCCAGGTTTGCTCGATGTGGTGCGATGCGGTCAGGTGGTGGTGGCTAACCCGCTCGGTTCAGGGGTACTGGAACATCCGGCTTTGTTAAAATATTTACCGGCTATTGGCAAACACTTTCTCGGTCGAGAACCCCAATTGCGATCAGTGGAAACTTACTGGTGCGGTGAAGACAGTGATCGCCAATATGTACTGGATCATTTCGATGAGATGATCATCAAGACCACCTTTCGCCGCAGTGGTGATCACAGTATTTTTGGTAGTGAGCTCAGTGCCGAGGAAAAACAGGACTGGATGCGAAGGATTGAGACCAAACCGCTGAACTTTGTGGGTCAGCGTTACCATTTACCTTCCACTGCGCCGAATTGGTCTCAACAGGGTCTGGTTTCCCGGCCTCTGGTGTTGCGTAGTTTTGCCGTCGCTAATTCGTCTTCTTACACCATTATGCCCGGCGGATTGACACGGGTTGGTACCGGTGACAATAAGATGATCATCAGCAGTCAGCTGGGCTCAACCAGTAAAGACACCTGGGTGTTGGCGTCGGAGCCTGAAAAGCAGGTTAGCCTCAACAGGGATAATGGCCTCGTTGTGGGTTCAGGCGCTGACCAGGGCATGCACCTGCCGAGTCGAGTAGCGGAAAACCTGTTCTGGATGGGTCGTTACGCGGAGCGAGCAGATGCTTCCCTTCGCTTGCTAAGAACGGTATTTATGCAGCTTAACAGCATTGAGCCGCTGTCGGTGTCGGCGCGAGATACCTTGCTGTATGCGGTCACTCAGGTGAGTACGACTTATCCCGGTTTTATTGGTGGCACCGGGCCGATCACCCTGGCGATCGATAAAGAATTGCTCAGCGTCATACTTGATGAGACTCGCCCGGGTACGGTGGCTTCGAATATACAAGCGATGCTGGTCAGCAGTGAAGAAGTCAAAGAAATGCTGTCAGCGGACACTCAGCGCGTACTCAATGATCTGCGTGATGCACTGGCAGATTTGGATGGGGCCTTGCGCTTGGGTTTAACCTCGGCGCCAGAAGAAGCGTTGGATCCCCTGGTGACCACCCTGTTGGCTCTGGCTGGGCTGAGTCATGAGAGCCTGGTGCGGGGTACCGGCTGGCGTTTTCTTGAGATGGGCCGCACCCTGGAAAAATCCTATCAAATGACCAGCTTACTGCAGTCCACACTGGTTAGCGATCAGTCCGAGAGTGATTTAGCGACAGTACTGGAATCGGTGCTATTAACGTTTGAGATGCTGGTTTCTTATCGTCGGCGTTATCGTTCCGGTGTTGAAATTACCAGTAGTTTACAGTTGTTGATGATCGATAAGGCCAACCCTCGCTCCCTGCTTTTCCAGTTGACGGCACTGAAAGAGCATATTGATAATTTGCCGGACACCTCTCATGCCCTGGGTATGAATCCACAGGGCCGTTGCCTTCTCGAAGCGATGACCGCCGTGCAGCTCGCTGACTTACACGAAATGGGTGTTTGCGATCAAACCAGTGGCTCCCGGGTCAAACTCGAGCAAGTGCTGGGCAAGGTGCAGAAATTGCTAGGGCGCACAGCGACCTTGATTAGTGATAAATACTTTGACCATCGTATCGAACACCAGCAACTAGTGCCTGACCGCTGGGAAGACGAATAATGCTGTATCGAATTAAACATGTGACCCATTATCAATACGATCAGCCGGTGACGTTGTGCTATAACCACGCTCATCTGATGCCACGGGATACGTATTATCAGCGGTGCATGGAAAGTCATATCAATATCAAACCCTACCCAATAAGCATTCACGAGCGGACGGATTATTTTGGCAATAAGGTTTGCTATTTTTCGCTGGAGAGCAAACATAGCAGCCTGGATATTAGCGTCGATAGCAGGGTGTGCCTGGATAACGAGCGAGTTGATCTTGGCGTCGATCTGGATATTGGCAATACCTGCCGCCAGGCCCTGGAAAAATTGCGTACCAGCATTGATGAAGAGGTTTTCCTCGCGCGGGAATTTATCCTGTGCTCTCCCATGATTAAGCCTTCTGATGAACTGCGAGATTACGCGGCTCCTTTCTTTCAGGATAATGTCTCGCTACTCAGCGCCGCGCGTGAGTTGACTCGTCATATCTATAATGACTTTACCTACGATCCCAATTCGACCACAGTTGCCACGCCACTCAAGGAAGTGTTAGAAAAGCGTCGCGGTGTTTGTCAGGATTTTGCACACTTAGCCATTGGTTGTTTGCGGTCTTTGGGTTTCCCCGCCCGTTACGTGAGTGGTTATCTGGAGACGCTACCGCCGCCCGGCACGGAAAAACTCGCTGGTTCAGACGCATCCCATGCATGGTTTGCAGTTTATTCGCCGGGGGAGGGTTGGTTTGAGTTTGATCCAACCAACAATAATGTGCCCGGTGATCAACATATCACAACGGCCTGGGGGCGGGACTACTCTGATGTTACGCCCGTACGTGGGGTGATTTTTGAAGGTGGTGACTCTCAGGTGTTGACGGTATCCGTCGATGTGCAGCGTCTGGAGAGTTGAGTTATCCGCCTACTTTAAAGCGGTGGATTTGAGTTGAGCGGGTGGGAATTCTACGGAGGGAAGTTTGCCCTGCCTGGCAAGTTCGATCTGCATGTTGACCCTCATAGAGGTTCATTTCAAGACGGCATAAAGCCTTTGTATAAAGGCGGGTATAGTCTCCGCCTAACTGATCATAAATCAAGGATGAAGTTAAGGTCAGTAGTATTACGGGTAGATTGCGGGTGAACCTAAGCCTCATTTGCTTTTAGTGATAGAGATATTAAACATTAAGATCTAATGTTCTGTACAAACATAAGAATAATTAATACAGGGCAGACAACACGGATATAACCTGGCCAGATTTTCCAGAACAGGCTATTTTCAGCGGCGGCAAAACCGGTACTGATTTCCCTAAGCAATTTATGGCGATCGAGTACCCAGCCCGCAAACAGACAAAGCAAGACACCGAGCAGAGGTTGGCTGTATGTTGTCGTGAGAGTAATCACGTTGCTGAACAGTCGGTCAAAGTTGTTGAGAATCAGCAGGCTAAGGCCGAAGATGATGCTAGCAACGAAGCTGGTAGCGCAGTTGCGGCTGAGTTTAAATTGTTCGAGTACAAAGGTAACGGGTACTTCGAGCATCGATATTGATGAGGTTAACGCGGCGATTGTCAGTAATAAAAAGAAAACCAGACCAATAAAGTCGCCAGCGAAACCGAGGGAATTGAAGAGGCTGGGTAAGGTTTGCAGGATTAAATCGGGCCCAGCTATAAGTGTATTTTCACTGCTGTAAATGTCAATACCCTGATGCTGGGCGACGAACATAGCCGGAATAATCAGTAGGCCGGCGAGAAAGGCAATACCCGTGTCGATTAGCGCAACGTAAGCCCCGGTGAGGGGTAGATTATCAGTTTTACTCACGTAGGAACCATAAATCAACATGGTCCCTACGCCGAGGGAGAGAGAGAAGAAAGCTTGCCCCATGGCACTGGTCAGCAAACTCGGGTCGGTAATCAGGCTGAAATTAGGTACGAGATAAAGGCGCAGACCCTCCAGCGCGCCGGGCAGCGTGAGTACGGTAGCGGCGAGCCCGAGCATCAGTAAAACTAAAGCTGGCATGAGCCGGGTTGACCAGCGCTCGATACCTGCTGTAACACCCCGGGCGACAATACTGGCGGTGAGCAAGGAAAAGAGACCGCAAAAAAGACTATCGCGCAGCAAGCTGGACTCGTTGAACCATCTTGCTGCGCCCACCTGGCCAGCGGTGTTTGCCAGTGCAGCGGGCACCTGGACCAATAGCCAACTGGCGACGATGGCATAAAAACTGAGAATTAAAGTGGCGACCACCACTCCAAACAAGCCTATTGCCCGAGCAGTGGTTTTCAGCGACGAGTTCGTCGTTAATTGGGGCAGGGCACCGACCATGTTACGCCGGGTGTGGCGACCGATGACTAACTCTGCCATTAATGCAGGATAGGCGAGCAAGAAGGTCAGAAGCAGATAAACCAGTACAAAGGCTCCGCCACCATGACTGGCTGTTTGGGTGGGGAAGCCCCAGATATTACCCAGCCCCACAGCCGATCCGGTAGCAGCAGTAATAAAACCGAAGCGTGAGGAAAAGAGCCCGCGTTCGTTTCCCACGTCTTTTACTTGCATAGGGTCAGTTTATGTCGACGCTGGAGACGGGCTATTTAAAAATGGGTTTGCGCTTTTCTCGAAAGGCAGTGACGCCCTCTTTGGTGTCGTCATCGAGAAATAGAAAGGGCATAACGTCTTTTGCGTAGGTTAATTCGTCGCCGCCGAGCTCGCGGTTGTAAATCGATTTAGCGTAGCGGATAGCCATTTGCGGTTTGCTAGCCAGCTCATCGGCCAGAGCAAAGGCTTGTGTTAACAGCTGCTCGTGTGGCACCACTTTCAGGATTAGGCCTAGGTCTTTCGCTTCTTCGGCACTGAGTTTAGTCCCGGTCATGCTTAAGTATTTGGCCTGTTGGCGACCGATTAATTTATTAAGCCGTGCAATAGCAAAGCCAGGTAGAAGACCAAGTTGAATTTCCGGAACTGCAAATTTGGCCTGCTCGGAAGCGATAATAAAGTCGCAGGCGATGGATAATTCAAAGCCTCCGCCAAAGGCGTAGCCATTCACCGCAGCAATGACGGGCTTGTTGATTTGTTCGGCCAGCGCGAGAATGTCGAGCACTTCGTCAATAAAGTTTTTGGCATAGCTGGGGGTGAATTCGAAGCCGCTGATATCAGCTCCGGCGCAGAAGGATTTGTCACCAGCGCCAGTCACTATGATGACGCGAATATCGTCGTCATGGCGTGCCTGATCCAGAGCTTTACAAAAGCCCGATCGAATTCCTGTGCTCAAGGCATTGAGTTTGTCGGGTTCGTTAAAAGTAATAAGGGCGGTAGTGCCGTGTGTTTCATAATTAACGCTGTCAAATTGCATCGAGTTGGCCTCTCTCTGGGAAGATTTGGACGTTGCATCACTAGGACGAGGTTGTATGAATATGGAATAGTGCTGGAGTAGGATAGTGCAATATTCTCTACCCGGCTGACAAGCTGTAGCCAGGTAGAGAAGTGGCAGGAAAAGACTCTTGTGTTTCCAAAGACGTGATTATTTCGCCAGGGTGCTGGAACCCAACCAGCCTTTGATCGTTTCGAGAAAGCCCTCCAGAATCGAGTAAACCGCAGGCACGACGATGAGTGTCAGCAAGGTGGATGACAGCATGCCTCCGATAACGGCAATGGACAGGGGCCCATTTGTCTCATGCCCAGCACCAAAGCCCATTGCCGCGGGCAACATAGCGAGGATAACCGTGAGCGAGGTCATTAACACCGGGCGCAGACGAATCGGGCAGGCTTCGATTAAGGCTGCGTCGATGGCTTTGCCGTCACTGCGCTGCTGGTTGGTCAGGTCGACCAACAGAATCGCATTTTTAGCCACCAGACCAACGAGTAAGACCAGACCAATCATTGAATAAGTATTCAATGTGTTATCGGTTAACCAGAGTAAGGCGATGCCACCAATCATGGCCAGGGGTTGGGCAGTCATGATAATCAGTGGCTGTAAAAACGAGTTGAATTGGCTGGCCAGCACCATGTACAGCAAAATTGTCGCCAGGGTGAAGGCGAAAATCATATTGCTCGCCGTTTTGCCGAATTCCTCGGCCTGGCCTTTAAAAGCCAAAGTGTAGCCGACCGGCAAAATCTCATCCGACAGTTCTTGGACGGTAGCAATAGCTTCAGCCAAAGGTAGCTCAGGCTTGCCGTAAAAAGGCGCGGAATAACGCAGGTCGTAGCGCGAAATGGATGCCGGCCCGAGGGTTTCCTCCAGATGGGCAACAGTGTCGATACGGATCATGGTGCCAGTGCGTGAGCGTAGATAAATACGGTCGATGTCATCCGCCGATTGAAAATAACTCTCATCGGCTTTTATGCGGACATCATAGCGTTCACCATCGCCGGGATCATCGTTATATTTGGCGACGTCCATACCACCGACCATGACGTTGACGGCTTCGGCAATATCGCGACTGGAAAACCCAAGATCGGCAGCACGGGTGCTATCGACGCGCAACTGATACTGGGGCAGGGCCAGGTTGAGGTCGAGATCGATATAACCAATGCCATCAACAGCGGCTAATTTTTTTTCAAGTTCATAGGCAAGACGGGCGACTTCATTCAAGTTGGGGCCATTAATGGCAAATTGCAGCGGCTCGCCACGTTGGCCTCCCATTTTCGGGATGGGTGCGGCAAAGGCTTTAGCCCCGGGAATAGTGGCAAATTTTTTGGCGAGAATGGCAATGAGTTCTTGCTGGCTTTGCTCACGTTCGGTGGCCGGGGTCATGCGCACAAAACCTACGGCGGTGGTGACCTGGCGGCCGCTGGTGCCGAGTCCGAAAAAGGCGCTTGTTATCACGTCGTCGTGCTCGGCCAAAATGGCCTCGACTTCGGCGAGTCGGCCGCTGGAGTAATCCAGGCCGGAGCCGAGGGGCGTACGCACGATAACCATAAAGCTGGCTTCGTCCTGGTCAGGAGAGTACTCCTTACCGATATCTTTTAGAAAGAATGTACAACCAAAAACCAGTAGCCAGGTAATGAAAATCACGGTCCAGCGAAAGCGCAGAGCTAGCCTCAGCAATTTGGTGTAGATATTCTCCATACTACGAAAGCTTCGCTCCAGCCAGTAATAAAGGCCGCCATTGTGTTCTTCAACTTGTAGAAAACGAGAGCAGAGCATGGGCGTCAAGGTCATGGAGACGAACCAGGAGATTAGTACGCCGACGGTGACCACTACCGCAAAGGAAGAGAAAAACTGGCCGATAACACCACCGAGGAAAATCACCGGCACAAAAATAGAGACTAGGGACAGGGTGGCTGCCAGCACCGGAAACACCACTTCGGCTGTGCCATGAATCGCCGCGGAACGGGGGTCTGGGTCAATGGACTCGCGGTGGCGATAAATGTTTTCCAGCACTACGATGGCGTCGTCAACAACAATGCCAATTAACAAAAGTAGCGCTAACAGGGTCATGGAGTTGAGGGTGTAGCCAAAAAAGTAAATGGCGGCAATGGAGCCAAATAATGAAATGGGAATGGCAATAGCGATAATAATGGTAGAGCGAATACTTTTAAGAAAGATCCACACGACAAAGGCCGTTAATACGGTGCCGAGGATTAAATGCTCTTCCAGTGAGCTGACCATGGCGCGAACAAAGAGTGAATCATCGGAAGCAATGGTGAGTTTCATGCCGGGCGGTAGCTGTGGCCGGATTTCTTCGTTAATACGCCGCATGGCTTCGTCGATGATTTCTACCGTGTTCGCTTCGGCAATTTTAGCAATGCCGAGGCCAACAGTGGGTTTGCCATTGACTCGCGCCAGGCTACGAGGATCGGCCATACCGTCTTCAACCTCGCCGATATCCCCGAGCTTGAGCGGTGCACCGTCTCGATAGGCGACCACCAGGTTTGCCAGTTCGCGGGGGTCGTGATACTCCATATCGAGCTTCACCATATGTTCGGTTTCACCGCTGACCAAAAAGCCGCCGGGCATCATAAAGTGCTCATTTCTCACAGCGGCTAGCACTTCGCCAGTGGTGACATTAAAGGCTGCCATGCTGTCGAGGTTGAGATTGATACGGATTGTGCGCTCGCGTTTGCCGCCGATTTTTACTTCGCCGACACCATTAATGGTTTCGAGATTTTTCTTGATGATGTTAATGGCGTAGCTGTTGAGCTGCTGCATCGTGCGGTCGCCTTCCAGTGCCAGCCACATAATGGGTGAGGCGCCGAATTCCAGCTTGGCAACAATGGGGGGATCGGCATCGGTCGGCAACTGGTTGATCACCTGGTTCACCTTGGATTGCACTTCGTCAAAGGCGACGTTGATGTTTTTGTCCATGTCAAAGGTGATGACGACGCGGGAATTGCCGGGTGAGGAGGTAGAGGAGATATGCTCGATACCGGGCACTGAGTTGACCGCAGTTTCGATGATGTTGGTAATCGAGGCATCAATCACACTCGGGTTGGCGCCAATCAAGTCGGTCTGTACCGCTACCAGAGGGAATTCAGTGGAGGGGTAGCGATCGACGCCGACCCGTGAGTAGCCGATAACACCAAAGAGGATGAGTGCCGCCGATAGCATGGTTGTCAGCACATGCCGATGGATGGAGAGTGAAGGTAGGTTCACGGTTTATTTACTCCACGGACAGTGACCGGTGAGCCGTCGGTGAGGAAACCCGCACCATTCACGGCGACGGTTTCGCTGCCTTGCAGCCCCGCAGTAATTTCGATGTTGGCACCGATATATTCGCCGACTTCTACGATTTGTTGATGGGCGATGCCGTCCTTGATGACATACACCACCTTACCGGCTGGACGTAACACCAGTGATGCCTTGGGCACCAGGATCGCATTGTCACGGGTGGCGAGAATGATTTCGCCGGTGACACTGGCTCCCGGTTGCCAGGGACCCGGGTTGTCGATAGTGGTGAGGATGTCAATGGCCCGATTGCGAGAGCCGACGGTGGGCCTGATTTCCTGGATTGAACTTTCGACGGTGAGTTCGGGTGCCATTGGCGACACTAGTCTGAGCTTGAGGCCCAGTGATAATTGATTGGCGAGTGTTTCAGGTAGTGGCAGGCGCGCCCTGAGCTTGTCAATTTTGGTGATACGAAACAGGGGGGCGCCCACTTTTAGGAAGTCACCGGGGCTGGCTAACTCTTCGTCGACGATACCATCATAGGCTGATAGCACGCGGGTTTTTGTGAGCCCACGCTGCTTTTGATTGCTTCGCGCCTGACTGGCTTTTAATTGTTCTTCGAGCGAATCTAGCTGCGCCCGAGCCTCATCGTAGCGGTCGATAGAAATGAGTTTTTCTTTGATCAATCTGTTAAAGCGCTTCACTGTGCGGCGCTGGTTTCTCGTCAGAGCCTCAAGTTGAGCGACCTCGGCATCAGCAGCCTGGGCGGCGATGGTGTAATCCTCAGTATCGAGCTCGGCGAGTAGCTGTCCGGGCTTGACGCGCTGGCCCGTGACGACAAAGCGACTTAGCAAGCGACCTTCAACCTCGGCGGCAACTTCGGGGCTGATGATGCTTTCCAGCGAGCCCACGGAGTGTTCGACCACCTCAACGGTGACCGTTTGGGTCTGCGCAGTACTGATCAATGTGGCCCGTGGAGCAGGCTTGCTTTTTTCTGACGGCACAGGCTTAGCATCCTGACCGTCACCACACGCTACCAAAAACGCTGTGATGGCGAGAGCGGGTAGCCAAAGACGAAAATTCGAGGTCATATCAATCCTTATCATAAATAGAGGCGCGTAAAGACCGAGCTGCAATAGTTCGGTGAAAGTGGGTCAAAGCAACTTTGCTGGGTTTTAAAGACACGAACCTGGTGCGTTTGAATCACCTTGCAGCCGTGTCGTCGCGATATTCTGGGATGTCTTTTTTCTTCTCGTCCAATGGCATTGGGGCGCGTTGGTTTACTTTGCGGCCTTTGGACGAGCTCGCTCGGGCGCGATGGTACCATAGCGTACCCGTGAGTATAAGAGACTTTAATTAACGGTAGCTTTGTGATCGGCCAAGTCAAGGTTTTGGCTTGCTAGTTTAGTTGACCCAGAACATTTCCGCCGCTAAATTTCTGGTTGCTAAGGCATTTTGCCCATGTTTGAATTCAGTTCACAGTTCAGCTTTATTATTACTTTCATGAAACCTCGCTCGAGGCTGCAAAAAAACAGTGTTTGCGAGGTGTTTTGACTACGAGCATTGGCCTTATTGATCACAGTATCAAGGGTTGATTCAATTAAGTACTTTTTTTAACCAACTGTTATTTTAAGGAGACACCATTGGCTACTTGGAAAGAAGAAACGCAAAACCTAGCCGGCTCAGATCTTGTCTTGATTCGAGGCGGTTCTGGCAAACCCTTGCTGGTGCTACACGATGAGCTCGGCTACACGGGCTGGATGAGCTGGAACGAAGAACTGGCGAAAGACAGAGAATTGATTATTCCCTTACAGCCGGGATTCGGTAAGTCGCCGCGTCAGGATTGGATGTGGCGTCATCGAGATCTCGCTAATTATTATTTGAATGTGATTCGTGAACTGGGTTTGGAAAAGCCCGATGTATTGGGTTTTTCTGCCGGTGCTTATACCGCTGCAGAAATGGCCGCTGCAAACCCTGAGTTACTCGGTTCCATCACACTGGTTGGTCCTATGGGCATTAAGCCGGATGAGGGTGAAATTTTCGATATTTTTGCTTGCACCATTAAGACTTGCTTACGGCAGACAGTATTCAATTACGAGGCTAAAGAGTTCAGCGAAATCTATGGCGGCGAAATGTCACCTGAACAGTTTGAGCTATTTGAAGATGCCCGTGCGGAAAGTGCACGCATCGGTTGGGAACCCTATATGTTCAACCCGAGCTTGCCTGAACTGTTACGTAGCGCAAAAAATGCCAAGCTGCCAACTTTGCTGATTCGCGGTAGTGAGGATGCTGTTGTGCCGCAGGATTGCATCAGAAAATATCACGACGCTTTGCCTCAGGCCGATATCGTCACTATTAAGGGTACTGGCCACCGTCCAGAAATTGAAGATAGCGCAGAGTTCGTTGCCGCTGTTAAACACTTCCTTGCTTAATTAAAGAATTGGAGACAAATAGTCATGCAAATTGCACATTTTACTGAACGCCCCGTGCGTTATATCGACGAAGCCCCCGTTCTGCAAAACCGGGCTTTCTTTGGTGTTTCTAATCGTTACATCGATCGCGAAAAGTCGGCTCACGACTACAATTTTTACCTCGACGAAGCCTGTTACTGTGAAGAAGTAGGTTTTGATGCGGTAGCTCTTAACGAGCACCATGGCAACCCTTTTTGCTCGGGTAGTGTGGTCAATATTGAAGCGGCTATTTTGGCGCGTATCACGTCCAAAGCGAAAATAGTGATCATCGGCAACATGTTGCCCGGTGTTAAGCACCCCTTACGAATTGCAGAAGAGCTCGCGACTATTGACACCATTTCCCGTGGTCGCCTGGTTTCTGGCTGGGTCCGTGGTGCGGGTAGTGAACAGTTCTTTAATAATGCCAATCCGGCTTATAACCGTGAAATGTTTAACGAGGCCCACTCCTTCATTATGGATTGCTGGACGAAAGAGGGCCCCTGGCGCTATGAAGGAAAGCATTTTCACTATCGCCATGTAAATCCGTGGGTTAAGCCCTATCAGGAAATGCCCCAACAGTGGATTCCCGGCGTATTGAGTGCTGAAACTGTCATGTGGTGTGCTGAGAAACAATACCCCTACCTTGGTTTAGGTACAGCCCTCGGCCCAACGTGTGATTTATGGGATATGTATGCCGACAAATCTGCCGAGCTGGGTTTTCAGGCTGGCCCTGAGAACTTCGGTTATTTACTGCCTATCTTCTGTGCAGACACAGATGAAAAAGCGCAGGAAATTGGTAAGGGTTTTGTCTTCGGTGGTGGTCAAAATGCCTTCTCTCGTCCGGAACACACTCTGCCCCCTGGCTATAACTCGAAGAGTGCGATTCGCATGTTGGGGCAACAGCCGGGTGGTAGCTGGCTGGGCGTGAGTAAAGAGAAACTGATGGCCGGTGCCGATGATAGCTGGGACGCATCGGCTTACGATGCGCTGAAAGCCAAGCTGATTGCTGGTTACGAAAAGGTTCAAGATAACATGCAAATTGTTGTTGGTAGCCCTGAGACTTGCGCTCAGAAAATCAAGGACATTCTCTCTGTTATTCGTCCTGGTGTCTTTACCTGCTTTGCCGTACAAGGCAATGTGAGTGATCAAGATAGACTACGCAGTGTTGAGCTGTTGGGTAAGGAAGTATTACCCAATGTCCGTCAATTTGCCGACGAAATCGGGCTGTTTGGACCCTTTGATCGCACGCCAGGTAGTGTGAAATTGGCGCCGGGTACTAAGCGTGAACCTGTTGTTGATCGCGAGGCACTTGCCAAACTGAATTTGCCCTGATTGTTATTGGGCCATTCAATAGAAAGAGCGCCTGCCCGGTTAGGGGAGGCGCTTTTTTTTGCCTGTGATTGACGACCGTCTATCACTAGCCATTAAGCGTCGAGAGAGAAGCCCGCCGTCAATCCACCATCAGCAATAAACTCTGAGCCAGTAGAGTAAGAACTGTCATCGGAAGCGAGGTACGCTGCCAATGTCGCCATCTCTTCTGGTTGGCCAACACGCCCTAAGGGTACCTTGCCAAAAATGCTATTGACCATTGATTCGTCCATACCGGTTTGGGTGACCATGGGCGTCAGCACACCGCCAGGGTGAATTGAGTTGACACGAATCTTATCGGGCCCCAGTTCCATCGCAGCAACCTTGGTCATGCCACGCACAGCGAACTTACTGGCACAGTAGGCGGCACCACCGGTCATGCCGATGAGCCCATCGATGGATGAGATGTTAATGATCGAACCACCGCCAGCATCTTTCATGGGCCCGGCCACGGTGCGCATACCGAGAAAAACACCCAGCTGATTGATCTCGATAACTTTCATGTAGTCGGCAACACTACAATCGACCAAGGCTTTAACCTGGACAATACCGGCGTTGTTGACTAATACATTCAGCTTGCCAAAACGCTCAAGCGTTTCTTTCACAGCGTCAGCCCAGGCATTTTCATCGGTGACATCCAGATGAATGTAATGAGCAGCATCACCTATCTCGGTGGCGATTTGCTGACCTTCTTTATCGAGTACATCGGTGATAACGACTTTGGCGCCACGAGCGGCGAAGAGACGAGCTTCCGCAGCACCTTGCCCCCGTGCAGCGCCGGTAATCAGTGCAACCTTACCCTCTAAGTTACGCATTGTTTTATCCTTTATTGATTAGAATTGTTGTTATAAAAATAAAAAAAGCCTGTCACCCGACAAGCTTTTTTCACGTTCGAGCATGGAGATGTTTAGCTATCTAGAGAGAAACCTGCGGTTAAACCGCCGTCAGCAACAAACTCTGATCCGGTTGAATAAGAGGCATCATCTGAGGCGAGATAAGCCGCGAGTGTGGCCATCTCTTCGGATTTGCCAATACGACCCAGAGGGCTCGCTTTAAACGCTTCTTCCGCCTGTTCTTCGCTCAGGTTAATGTCATTCAGTATTTTTGTTTTCACGCCACCTGGGTGGAGAGAGTTGATACGGATGCCGTGTTTACCCAGCTCTAACGCGGCCACCTTGGTCATGCCACGTACCGCAAATTTACTGGCGCAATAGGCGCTGGCGCCGTACATACCTGTTAATCCGTCAATTGATGAAATATTAACGATCGAGCCACCACCGGCTGTTTTCATGGGCTCGACAACTTCGCGCATACCAAGGAATACACCGATTTGGTTGATATCGATGACCTTGCGGTAGTCTTCTAATGAGGTTTCATGAATTTCCTTTGCCGGTGTGATGATGCCAGCGTTGTTAATCAGCACGTTGAGCTTGCCAAATTTTTCAACAGTGGCAGCGACGACGTCTTTCCAACCTTGCTCGCTGGTCACATCAAGGTGCATGTAGGCTGCGCTATCACCGATTTCAGCGGCGACTTGCTGACCTTCGTCATCCAGTACGTCAGTCATCATCACTTTGGCGCCACGTTCGACAAAGAGTCGCGCTTCTGCAGCGCCCTGGCCACGTGCAGCACCGGTAATCAGTGCTACTTTTCCATCTAAAGTTCCCATTAATTTTCCCCTGAGTTAATAAATTATAAATGCCAAAAGGCCTGGTTCAGCCTCTGCACATTAGTTGTAAAGCAGGGGCAATATAGTGGCTTTTGATGAAAAAGGCGAGATACCCGCCTGTTTTATAGATCGCGCTAAAGGCTTCACCCACACTGACGGCGCAGGGTCGAAGGCAGGGCACGGCGCCAACAGAGCGACTGGCTTAATTGCTCTGTTTTGTAAATTTAGAGTGGAGGTAAGCCCTAGATTAGAGCGCAGTGCTTAGTCATGAGGCATATTTTCCAGCTGTACGGTGGTGTAATGCGAGAAAATGTGTGGAGCTAATAGAATTTTATCGGCAAAACAATAGCTTAACAATGTGGCATGAGAATTGTATGTTTGTTGGTTAGCGGATGTGTCAAGTTGTCAAACCGTCCGCTATCTGGGCAATGGAGCCCATAGGTCACCCCCTCCCGTGGCCTATGGGCTTTTTTTTGCCTTGATTTTGCAAATTCAGTCAGCAGCGTTAGCCGCAATAGTATTGCCTGCTGTTCTTAATCCGAGGAGAGTCCGAATGTTGAGCCGTTCATTGAATATCACCCCAGCTGCGTTAGGTATTGTTGTACTGGGCTTGTCTGTATCAACACTGGCGAGTGCTCAACCGCTCGCTGATAGTATTAGTCAAGCGATTGATGGAGGCGATGTTGCCTTAAACCTGCGTTACCGCTATGAGTACGTTGATCAGGACGGAGCATCAGAAGATGCTGATGCCTCCACTCTGAGGTCTCGAATTACCCTGAAATCAGGTGTGGTCAATGGCTTTATGGGCCTGGTTGAAGTCGATAATGTGAGCTATATCGGTAACGATAATTTTAACAATACTGAAAATGGGAAAACAAACTATCCTGTCGTTGCAGATCCTGATTATACCGAGGTGAATCAGGCTTTTATTCGTTATGCTTTTGACGATAACAATAAGGCAACCCTGGGTCGCCAGCGTATTAACCACAGTGGGCAGCGTTTTCTCGGCGGTGTTGGCTGGCGTCAAAATGAACAAACCTTTGACGCGGCGAGATTTACTGTCTCACCTTTGAAGGGCTTAACGGTCGACTACAGTTATATTTGGGATGTTAACCGTATCTTTGGCCCTGAAGGGTCCGATGCCGATTTTGAGGGTGACAGCCACGCACTTATTGCTACCTATAAAATTGCTGATGGCCACACCCTCTCTGGTTTTAGTTACCTACTCGACCTTGAAGAAGCTCCGGCCCTGTCGAGCAGCACTTACGGCCTGGAATACACAGGCGGGTTTGCTCTCAGGGACGGTGTGAGCCTTGGTGTTAACCTATCTTATGCTGAACAAAGCGATTACAAAGATAGTCCTCTCGACTATGACGCTGGTTATTACCTTGCAGAGCTAGCCGTTAAAACCAAGCCAGTGACCGTGGCATTGGGGTACGAAGTACTTGAGAGCGATAATGGCATTGGCTTTAAAACGCCTTTGGCAACACTGCATAAATTTCAGGGTTTCGCCGATAAATTTTTGGTAACTCCTGCTGGTGGGATTGAAGACACCTACGTAAAAGTTGCCACTAAAATAGCCGGTGTCAAACTCATCGCCTTCTATCACGATTTTGAAGCGGAAACAGGTGGCATGGATTACGGTAGTGAATTCGATTTCATCGCGGCGTATAAATTTAGCAAGAATTACAGCCTGTCGTTCAAATATGCCGCCTATGAGGCCGATGATTTTTCTACCGATACAGATAAAGCCTGGTTAATGGTGACAGCAGCGTTTTAGTTTGTATTCAGTTTAGTGAATATGGGGCGTGTTTCTCAGCCATGCCAGGCGAATAGTATTCTTCATCTGGCATGTAGCCCCGACATGAATAGCGAGACTATTTGGTATTTACTGCCTGTATCCGCAGTAAAAAAAGTGAAGCACCGAGGCCGTAGGGTGGTTTGTATTGGATCTCTCTAGTAACGATGAAGTTCGCGTGATGCTGGTTGATGATCACCCCCAGCGTGCAGCCATGGTCGAGCAGGCACTCAAAGTTTGTGGGTTTCATATTGTCGCAATGTTGACCAGCGCATCGGGCCTGTTGTTTCAAATCCAGGAGCTCAAGCCGCACGTGGTAATGATAGACATCGAATCACCTGACCGGGATGTTCTGGAAAGCCTGTCGCTGATAAACCAGCATAACCCGACCCCGGTAGTGATGTTTTCGAATGAAGAGGACCCTGTGTTTATTCGTCAGGCGATCAATGTAGGTGTTAGCGCTTATATGATGGAGGATATTAATCCTGACAAAGTTAAGCCCGTTATCGAGGTCGCTTTGGCCCAGTTCGAAATGTTTCAGACCCTACGCCGACAGCTGAATAGCACTCAGCAAGAACTAGAGGATAAAAACATCCTCGCTAAAGCGAAACGCTTATTGATGAAACATCAAAAAATAGCAGAACCCGAGGCTCACAAAAATATGCGTAGCCTCGCCATGAATAATCATCAAACCCTTGTCGATGTCGCCAAAAACGTTATCGCAATTCTAGATCAAGATTTAAAGAAGGCTCCCGTCGATGAACCCAAATAGCCTGCGTCCAGCAGAAAAAACGCAGCTCAATATAGGTTTTATGCGCCTGAGTGACAGTGCGCCACTGATTATTGCCCAGGAGCAGAATTTCTTTGAGCGTTACGGGCTAGACGTCACGCTGAACAGAGAAGTGTCCTGGGCTAATGTTCGAGATAAAGTCGCTGTCGGCACGCTCGATGCCTCACAAATGCTGGCACCTATGCCCCTGGTCACAGCGCCCGGAGTTAAAAATATGCCCGGCCCCTTTATGACGGGCCTGATGCTCAGCTTAAATGGTAATGCGATCACCCTGTCATCTGGATTAAGCAAGCAGCTAGAAGTAAAGGCGAACAAAACTGATGATTATCGTCCCGACCCTGTATTGGCAGCGCGACAATTAGGAAAAATTATTACCTCGTTACCTCGACAGTTAACGTTGGCGACAGTTTATCCCTACTCCATGCACACTTTTCAATTGCGCCACTGGCTTCTATTGGGCGGCATATGTCCCGATCGGGATGTGAACATTATCGTTCTACCGCCGGAACAAATGGTTGATAACCTTGCACGCGGTATTATTGATGGCTTTTGCGTTGGAGAACCCTGGAATACCGCTGCGGTACAGGCCGGTATCGGTTCATCTGTTGTTTCGGGTTATCAGCTATGGAATAACGCACCTGAGAAAGCACTCGTTGTTGCCAGGCACTGGCATGACAGCTATCCCTCTACTCATTTGCGTTTGCGCCTGGCCGTTATGGAGGCGACAACCTGGTTATCTCAGCAGGAAAACCGTGAGGCGAGTGTGTCCATACTCGCCCGTCAACAGTATTTAGATTTGCCAGAGCATATGATAAGCCCTGCTTTGCTTGGTTACTTTCAGTACAACAAACACAATAGGGCGGTTAAAAATCAGGATTTTATTGTTTTTCACCGCTACCAAGCAGGCTTTCCTTGGCGTTCTCGCGCAGAATATTTATTAAGAAAAAATGTCGAGCTACAGGGAAAAACTATTACTGATAGCGAAGTCTGCCAGCTAACTGAAAAGGTGTATCGAGCGGACCTTTATCGTGAGGCAGCTTCACTACTTGGTTATAGCTGTCCCTCTACGGACTATAAAACAGAAGGCGTCCATGCCGATCCGTATCTCTTTGAGGATGCTATAGAGCTGGGCCCGGATTTGTTTCTCAACGGCGAAGAAACTCTCTCCTGCCAGGGTTAATCAACACTCAAGCTGCGGTGACTGCGCGCTCAAAAATAGTGCAGGGTTAACGGTTAATTACAAAAAATTATCTTTCTTTTGCACCAAATTCTCTCGTTATTTTTTGTATTCAAACATAATTATAAAAAAACTCAGCTTAAACCTACTATCTGCAGGATGTTCTCTTAAAATCAATAAATTGGCATGTATTTTGTATTTGTTTTGGTGAGAAAAAAATATGATTTTTTAGGCAACGAAGCCAGTCATTCACAGACACCCAGTCTCTGTGAATGACTGGCTTTTTTTGTTTTCACCCTGCGGTGCTAATACGTTAAAAGTTATTGAAGGAGTAGTAAGTTATGTCGAACCACCCTGTACTATCACTATTATCGGCCGTCATACGGCGTCGAAGAAAACTACCGGTCTCTATTCCCGCATTCAAAACAGCCTCAGCTGCTGTGCTTGGGTCTGCACTATCAGTACTGAGCTGGGCAGAAATCGGAGAGCCTGAAAAAGAAGAACTAAAATTTGGTTTTATTAAATTAACGGATATGGCGCCTTTGGCAGTTGCCTATGAGAAGGGTTATTTTGAAGATGAAGGCTTGTACGTCACCCTTGAGGCTCAGGCTAACTGGAAAGTCTTACTCGACGGCGTTATTGATGGGCAATTAGATGGTGCTCACATGCTGGCAGGGCAACCCTTGGCTGCGACAATTGGCTTCGGTACTAAAGCGCATATTATTACCCCCTTTAGCATGGATTTAAACGGTAACGCCATTACCGTATCGAATGATATTTGGGCACAAATGAAACCCCATGTTCCTCTTCAGTCGAATGGCAAACCCGTTCACCCGATTAAAGCCAGCTCCCTGAAGCCGGTTGTTGATAGCTATCGTGAGCAGGGTAAACCTTTCAATATGGGCATGGTTTTCCCGGTATCGACCCATAACTATGAGCTGCGCTATTGGCTCGCAGCTGGCGGTATCCACCCGGGTTATTACGCGCCATCGAAGGGTGATATTAGTGGTCAGTTAAATGCTGACGTACTGCTGTCAGTGACACCACCGCCACAAATGCCCGCCACAATGGAGGCGGGAACGATCTTTGGTTACTGCGTGGGTGAGCCCTGGAACCAGCAGGCTGTGTTTAAAGGCATTGGTGTGCCGGTTATTACCGACTATGAAATTTGGAAGGATAATCCGGAAAAAGTGTTTGGTATTACCAAAGCATTTTCTGAGAAATACCCCAACACCACAGCACGTATGGTCAAGGCATTAATTCGAGCCGCAGCCTGGTTAGATGCCAATGACAATGCCAATCGCCCCGAGGCGGTTAAAATACTGTCACAGTCAAACTATGTAGGCGCTGACTACGACGTTATCGCCAACAGCATGACCGGCACGTTTGAATACGAAAAAGGTGATAAGCGCCAGGTGCCTGATTTCAACGTTTTCTTTCGTTACAACGCGACGTACCCCTACTACAGTGATGCGATTTGGTATCTCACGCAAATGCGTCGCTGGGGGCAAATTGACGAGTTTAAATCCGATAGCTGGTATGTCGATGTGGCTAAATCAGTCTACCGCCCCGACCTTTACGCCATTGCAGCCAGGGATTTGATTGAGGAAGGTAGCTTAAAAGCGTCCGATTTTCCCGACCTCGATAGTGAAAGTGGTTTTCGTCCTCCGCAAAAAGACTTTATTGATGGCATCGCTTATGACGGCACAAAACCCAATGCCTACATAGAAAGTTTGCCCATTGGTTTAAAAGGCAGAGAAAGTGCCCAGTAGAGTGACATTAATTTATCACTTTATCGCACTGGGTTAACACCACGGGCTGTCGTGCCAGCGGCGTGCCAGCCCTATCAATAGGCCTATCACCATGACCGAATTAACAGCGACGACACGCGAGACCATGAAAAATACTGCAGAAAACGCACCATCTGAACAAGCACCTGTCAATTCGGTGCCAGACAATCAAGCATTGCCCTCAGAGAATAAAACGAAGGGAGATACGACTCCGCTGTACGTGCGAATCAATAAAGTTCTCGACTTAATTGGTTTTACCTGGTTTGTACCGCTCGTTAGACTCTGTGGCGGAGAAAACCCAAAAACACAATTACGTGAATTATTGATCGCCATTGGTGCGCCAGTACTATTTTTTATCGCTTTTTTAATGTTTTGGAGTTGGGGGGCCGCCCAAATTGAAACCAGTCTTGGTGTGATACCGGGACCGGCTGCCGTTTATGAGGAAGCTCAGGGTTTGTTAGAGGAGCATCATATCGAAAGGGAAAAGGCTGTCGCTTTTTATGAACGGCAGGAGGTTCGAAATGCAAAGAAACTGGCAAAGAATCCTGATGCTGTCGTAAAAATCAGGCCCTATACTGGCAAGGCTACTTACCTTGATCAGATAGTCACGAGTCTTTACACCGTGTTTACGGGCTTTGTGATAGCAACACTGGTTGCGGTACCCATTGGTATTCTTTGTGGCATGAGTAGTCTGGTCAACACAGCCATTAACCCTGTTATTCAAATTTTCAAGCCGGTCTCGCCACTGGCCTGGTTACCCATTGTGACGATGATTGTGAGTGCGGTGTATGTCACCAGCGATGATTCCTGGTTCGATAAATCATTTCTCACCTCGGCTATTACCGTCACACTGTGTTCTTTGTGGCCAACGCTGATTAATACCTCAGTGGGTGTTTCATCGATTGACAAAGATCTGGTGAATGTCGGTAAAGTCTTGCGACTGAGCAAAATGACCCAAATCACAAAGATTATTTTACCCTCATCATTACCCTTGATTTTTACCGGCTTGCGCCTCTCTCTCGGTGTTGGCTGGATGGTGTTGATCGCGGCTGAAATGCTGGCGCAAAACCCCGGTTTGGGAAAGTTTGTCTGGGATGAATTTCAAAACGGTAGTTCCCATTCATTGGGCCGCATCATGGTTGCAGTGTTCACTATTGGCTTGATTGGCTTTGCACTTGATCGCGTAATGATGACCTTGCAAAAAATCTTCTCCTTCGGTGAAACCAATATTTAAACGCCGCCCTACAGATAGGAAATCAAGAAATGACGCTTCTAGCCCTCAATAAAGTTAGCAAGTCCTATGGCGAAGGTGCTGACAAAACAGCTGTGCTGAAAGATATTAATCTGGAAATAAAAGAAGGTGAATTCGTTGCCATTGTTGGCTTTTCTGGGAGTGGCAAGACCACGCTTATTTCGGCCATTGCCGGTTTAATACAGACTGACGAAGGCACAATCACTAAAAGCGGTAAAGCGATCACTGGCCCCGATGCTGACAGAGGCGTGGTTTTTCAAAACTACGCTTTAATGCCCTGGCTTACCGTGCAAGGTAACGTCGCTCTCTCAGTCGATCAAATATTTTCTCACCAGTCTAAAAAAGAAAGGCAAGCACGGGTCTTGAAATACGTCGATATGGTGGGCCTGACTCCAGCGTTACATAAGCGCCCAGCCGAGTTATCTGGTGGCATGCGTCAACGGGTTAATGTGGCTCGTGCCCTTGCTGCCAGTCCCGACATTTTATTGCTTGATGAACCTCTCAGTGCTCTCGACGCATTGACGCGCGCCAACTTGCAGGACGAAATTTTACAAATCTGGGAGCAGGAAAAGAAAACCGTTATCCTCATCACCAATGATGTCGATGAAGGCTTGATTATGGCCGATCGAATTATTCCTTTAAAACCGGGACCCAATGCCACCTTTGGCCCAGAATTTACAGTGGATCTACCGCGCCCCCGTGATCGTAGCGCGATGAATCACGATGCGGCCTTTAAAGCACTACGTGCTGAAATCACTCAATACCTGATGGCTATTGGTGTGGAAGGGAGCAGCAATGAAAGCAGTATTACCTTGCCGTCTGTAAGGCCCAATACCAGCACGGATTGGCGTGCGGACAAGACGGCTCTCAAACCCTCCACAGAAAATCTGGGTCAGCAGCGTTACCTTGAATACACCCAGCTCGATAAAGTCTATCCCACACCAAAAGGTCCCGTTGCGGTTGTTAAAGACTTTAATCTGAAGGTGAAAAAAGGCGAGTTTATTTCTCTCATTGGTCACTCTGGTTGCGGAAAATCGACAGTACTCTCAATGACAGCCGGTCTCAACGAAATCAGCAATGGCGGTATTATTCTCGATGGCAAGGAGGTTGTTTCTGCCGGCCCAGATCGAGCGGTGGTTTTCCAGGCGCCGAGCCTGTTTCCTTGGCTGACGGCGACAGAAAACGTCTCTCTTGGGGTTGCTAGTGTCTATCCCCACGCCCAGCAAAGTGAGCGCAATGATATTGTTGAATATTATCTGACTCGCGTGGGCTTAGGCGATTCGCTCCACAAGAAGGCGGGCGATATGTCTAATGGTATGCGACAACGGGTTGGTATTGCCCGTGCGTTTGCGCTGTCACCGAAATTGTTACTGTTGGATGAACCCTTCGGAATGCTCGACTCTCTGACACGTTGGGAGTTGCAGGAAGTGTTAATGGAAGTGTGGGATCGCACAAAACTCACCGCTGTCATGGTTACCCACGACGTCGATGAAGCGATACTGTTGGCCGATCGAGTCGTGATGATGACCAATGGCCCTGAAGCGACGGTGGGCAAAGTGATCGATATTGATCTGCCTCGTCCCCGCACGCGCAAAGCTTTGCTTGAACACCCTGACTACTATGCCTATCGAGAGAGTTTGATTACTTTTCTTGCCGAGTGTGATCAACATTAGGCGGGTTCCTACCTGTTAGCACGTACCTTCTTAGCACGGCGCCTAATCGAAGCTTGCGGAGTTGTTGATCTCTATCAGCGATAGGGCTAGGTCTCGTGAACGCTGGTTAAGAGTTGCACAACAAGTGCGACGCCATTCTTTTGCGTCATCTCTAAAGTGACGTCGCCGTGCTTTAACGATGGCGACGTCCTGCCTTAAGACTGTTTTTTCATTGTTTGAAAGGCTGTCATAGTCTCTTCTTCGTCTCTGAGTTTTTTAAATTCACTCTTCTAGACAAGTGCGATCCTCACCTGTTATCGGGTTTAGGGTGTGCGGCACCGCGGGTTATTGACCCTGATAAGTACTCATTCGATAAACGCTGAAAATTAACACCAGGGCGGTTGTGGGCATCATTTAGATTTGTTTAGCAGACACCGCTTATGTAAAGATAGTGACCAATAAAATTTTAAACCTATTATCTTATAACACTAAAAATAAGGCGTTTATTATGGATATTGGCGTGTTAATGCTCTTCCAAAACCACCGTAATCTGCCCATGGCCGATTACGATATGTATAAGCAGGAGCTGGATGTTTGTGAAATGGCAGAACCCCTGGGTTTTGATTCCATTTGGGCGGTGGAGCACCACTTTACGGACTATACCTTGTGTCCTAATCCCATTGAAATGCTGTCTTATCTCGCCGGTAAAACGGATAAGATCAAGCTGGGTACGGGTGCGATTATTATCCCCTGGCACAAAGACCCTCTGCGCATTGCGACCGATGTGGCAATGCTCGACAACCTCTGTGACCGTCGTTTGTTACTGGGTATAGGTCGAGGCATTGGCCGGGTAGAGTACGATGGTTTTGGTGTTGATATGAACGACTCACGGGGCATCTTTGAAGAATCCTCGCAAATGATTCTCGATATGCTGGAAACGGGCAAAGCGAGAGATCACGATGGCCAGTACTTCAAACAAGTTGCTCGCGATATTCGTCCGGCCCCGTTGCCACCCTATGTAGACCGAACCTATGTGACTTGCCAGTCGCCTGAAACCGCAGAAATTATTGCTCGTCTGGGTCTGGGCATGATGGTCTTTGCCATTTCACCGTGGAAGTCGCGGGCTGAAGACTGTCGCGTCTATCGAGAGGCCTTTCTCAAGCATCAGGGCCGCGAGGCGCCACCCGTGGTGGCCAATGTTTTTGTGATGGTCGACGAAGATGGTGATCGCGCCCGCGAGTTGGCGGGAAAATATATGACTGATTACTGGATTTCGGCCCTGGCCCACTATGAAATGGATGGCACCCATTTTACCGATGTGAAGGGTTATGAGTTCTACGCAAAATCGGCCGGTATGATGCGTGACCGCAGCTCTGAGTCGATGGGCAATCTCTACGTAGATAATCAAATCTTTGGGACGCCACAGGAATGCATCGACCAGATGAACAGTATTCAGGCACTGGCAGGGCCGGTGACCTTTAATGTCTCGTTTTCTTATGCTGGCTTGCCTTACGACATTGTGCACAAGCAGATGAGGCTGTTTGCCGATCAATGCCTGCCGGTACTGCAGGCGGCAGAGGTTGGCCAGCCGGCTGAAAAAGTCGCTTAAAGCAGGTTTTAGCTAAGCTCTAAAATAGTGTTTAACGGTTTAGATCCAGTGCCGTTTTCGGGATTAGCTTGCATTCTTTCTTTTATTAATCAGACTCAGCAGATAGGTTGTTGGGCTGTCATATTCATTCAAAAGGTAAACTATTGTGGCAAGACTCAGTAAATTAAGTCGTTCGGTTAAAGGTAGCGTGGTTCATGTCACGGGTGCGGCCAGTGGTATGGGGCGGGCAACGGCGATACTTTTCGCCGATGAAGGTGCTAAGGTGGCAGTCACCGATCGCGATCAGGAGAAAGCCGAAGCCGTAGCAAAAGAGATTAATGACGCTGGTGGTACAGCTAAAGCCTGGGCTTTGGATGTGTGCGATGCCGAGCGCATTGTCGAAGTGACAAATGCTATAGGCGCTGAATTTGGTGGTTTGGATATTCTCGTCAATAACGCGGGTCTGGGCGTGTTTGTGAAGCTCGATAGCGAAAAGTACGAAGAGCGCTGGCAGTTTGGCATGGATGTGCTGATCAACTCGGTGCAGCGTATGGTGCGGGCATCACTGCCTATGCTGCGCAAAGCGGAGCACGGGCGCATTATTAACATTGCTTCCACCGAAGGGCTTGGTGCCACTGAGCATGCAGGGCCTTATACTGCTGCCAAGCATGCTGTCGTGGGTTTTACTAAGTCGCTAGCAGTTGATCTTGGCCGCGAAGGCATTACCGCCAACTGTGTTTGCCCTGGTCCTATCAAAACGCCCTTGACTGATTTTATTAGCGACGAACACAAGGTCACCTTTGCCAAGCGTCGCGTCGCTGTGCGCCGTTATGGTGACCCGGAGGAAGTGGCTCATGCAACCTTTAATTTTGCGCTGCCATCGGCTTCTTTTATGACCGGTGTGATTATGCCGGTTGATGGTGGCCTATGGATCCGCAACGCTTAAACAGAATGTCTACCAACATTGAAGGAGAGCAGAAATGGCGGATTGGCAGATCGGTGATGTCAAAATCACTAAAATCATTGAAGAGGATTCCCCAGTCCCCGGCAAGTTTGTCTTGCCGGATGCGACACCGGAGAAGCTATTAGCGATTGATTGGCTGAGCCCGAATTTTATTACCGACAGGGGTTGGCTAAAAATGAGTATCCACGCCCTGATTATTGAAACTCAGGGTGTGAAGATCATGGTTGATACCTGTCTGGGTAACGATAAAGAGCGCACTACCGAGGCCTGGGCCATGCGCAAAGGCTCTTTTCTTGAAGACCTTGCGGCAGCGGGCCACCCTCGTGAAAGCATTGATTATGTTATTTGCACCCACCTTCACGTCGATCACGTTGGCTGGAATACCATGCTGGTTGATGGCGAATGGATGCCAACCTTTCCCAATGCCCGCTATCTATTTGGTAAAAAGGAGTGGGAGGCCTGGGAAAAAGAACCCGACACCGAGCACTTTGGCCCGGTGCTAGAAGACTCGGTGCAGCCGATCTTAGATGCCGGTTTGGCCGACCTGGTGCCTTGTGATCATCGTGTGAACGACGAGGTGTGGTTTGAACCCACCCACGGCCACACGGCGGGGCACATTAGCGTGCGTATCTCATCCCGTGGTGAAGATGCGGTGATTACCGGGGATATGACTCACCACCCCTGTCAGCTGGCGTGCCCCGAGTGGTCCTGCTTTGCCGATTATGATCCGCCGAAAGCTATCGACACGCGTTGGGATTTTTACGGCAAATATGTGGATAAACCGGTGCTGGTTATCGGTACTCATTTCTCACCGCCCACGGCGGGCTATATCGTCGCCGATGGTGAGCGCTATAAGCTCAGGTGCTGAATCAGCAGATCGGGGGAAAATAAAGGCTTAAGCCTCTTGAGGTGATATCAATGAAAACGGCAAGATTTAATGATGTCGGTAAACCACTGGTTATAGAGGAATTGCCCGAACGCAACGTAGGGTCCACTGGCGTACTACTGCGTATATCGGGTGTGTGCCATTGCGACTTTCATGTTATTGGCGGCGACGTGGGTACATGACAGAAGCCCATCACATCGGGTCTTGAAAACGCCGGTAAGATTAAACGTCGTGTGGTACTCACGCTCTGATGACTGCCTTTGCCACTCACCCTAGAATTTAACTTTAAACAACAGGAATGCTTTAACTGATGCCTCTATCACCACCACAAGCTCGACAGCACTTACACACTCGTAACATCGATTTAACGGGTTATTACCGTGAAGATGGACTCTGGGATATTGAGGCGCACATCGTCGACAAGAAAACCTATACCTATGAGAATAAGTGGCGGGGTACGGTGGCCTCAGGCTTGCCGGTGCATGATATGTCGATACGTTTGACGATTGACCGGGAACTGGTTGTGCAAGCTATTGAGGTGGTCATGGATGAGCAGCCCTATACCATTTGCTCTGATGTACTGGGTAATTTTCAAGGTATTGTAGGGCTGAAAATAGGCGCTGGTTGGAACAGACGAGTGCGTGAAGTGGTGGGTGGTGTGCTGGGTTGCACCCATCTCGCTGAATTACTGGGTCCATTGGCGACGGTAACCTTTCAAACCTTATCGGCTGATTATGCGCGTGAGCTGATGGGTTTAGCGCCGGCAGATCGCGGTGAAATGGAAGCAGATCAGGCCCCTTTTATGCTCAATGGCTGCTTCACCTGGTCACCGCAAAGCCCTGTCGTCAAAGAAGATTTCCCGGATTACTATCAAGCGCCAGAAGTCATTGAGGTACTAGATTTGGAGACAGGTAAAAGTGATGCTTAGTTTGTCTAAAGAGGATCTTAATTATCTGGTTCGCCTTCGGCTAAATTGTGCTTAGAGTGAGCCTATGAGCCTCGAACCAGTTGGTGTAAAACGCTTCGGGCGTATTTTACGCATTCCTACGCCCACGCCTTTTGGCGTTGGTGATATCAACAGTTATGTGATTTTGCCCGAATCAGGCTCCGATCAGTTAGTGCTGATCGATACCGGTGTGGGCACAGAAGAGGCCTGGCAGGCTTTACAGGCAGGCCTGAATGAGTTTGGGTACGGCATAGAAGACATTACTTTGCTACTGCTCACCCATGCTCATACCGATCACATGGGGCAGGCGAGTCGCATTCGTGAAACCTCAGGTTGTGAGATTTGGGGCCATGAAAATGTCAGCTCGACCATCGCTAGTTTTTTACCACCACCCGAACGTATCGATGTTGAGCGAGCGGTCCTTCAGCGCTATGGCTTTAGTGCCGAAATGTACGACAAAGCCTACGATTACCGAGCCTATATCGCCGATATTTTCAAGCCCTGTGAGCTTGATCGCGAGCTGAAAGATAATGATATTGTGGCCATTAATGGCTTTGATTTAAAAGTCATTCATACGCCGGGACATTGTCCTGAAGAAGTGGTTTTCTGGCAGCCAGAGAGCCAACAAATGTTCTCTGGTGATCATTTGCTACCTGATGTCACACCTGTTTGTTTATTGGATTTTCCTGAAATGCCAGAGGCTGAGCGAATTCATACGCTGTCTCAGTATTACCGCTCAGCTGATAAAGTATTGCCCTACGATGCTCGTTATATTTATCCCAGCCATGGTGATGTTTTTCAGGATCATCGGCAGTTGATTATGGGTTATAAACTGTCGACGGAACGGCGCTTGCTGAAAATAGCGAAGATACTTGAGCGAGGGGGTGAGTTGACACCACTTGAGGTGGGTCAACAGCTCTTCCCAAAAGTTTGGGAAGAGCAACTTTATGCGGTAATCTCAGAGGTAATGGGTCATCTTGACATGCTTCTTGATGGCGGTTTTGTGAGGACCCGAGAGCTGGGTGGGATCGTTCACTATACCTTGTTAGCTATCCCCGGCCCTGGTGCCATATTGCAAACTGATGAGGTATCAAAAACAGGAGGGAATCGACGGTGAGTCACGGTAAAGCGAATGAGTTAATTGGCACCTCTATGGTGTCGTTTGAAGATGCACTGGCGTGTATTTTACAGCGAGCGAATAAAACGCTCCGTGGTATCCATACCATTGAAGTCATTAACAAAAATGTAACGATAACAGAGAATGGCGAGATGGAGTATCGAGTGCGTGGCTTTCTGAAATTCGATATGACGCCACCCGATTTATTACACCTATAGGGTAGAATGATGAGCGTATTTAGTGTCTCCAATGTCAGTGCTGCATCCCCCGTCAGTTTTCAGGATGCGCTGGAAAAGGGTTATCGACGGGCCAATTCGACTCTGCGTGGTATTACGTCTATTGAGGTCGTCGCTGAACGTGCAAACGTCGAAGCAGGGGCGATCAAAGAGTACGTTGTCGATCTTAAAATCTTGTTTGCACTAGAGAAGTGATAGTTGGTTCTCAAGTTTGACTTTCTAAAATAATAATATGGCCAGGGCACTCCAGTTTCCGGGGTGTTTGATGATAGCCTGCATTAACTAGCGACCAGTGGTAATTAATGTCTCTACCTATCGCTGTCGTTAGTGGTGGGGCGCCGTTTCGATGATCTAAAAGTTAGCCCTCCCATGAGTAACTTATCCAGAACAATAAATTGGCTAATGGGTTTGCAAAATGGATGATATGGATGAAGAGGTTCTTCAACTTTTCGTAGAAGAGTCTAGAGAGCATTTGGCAGGTATTGAGGATGATCTGTTGGCTATGGAGTCAATGGATGGGCTCGACGAAGATCTTGTGAATCGGGTTTTTCGTACCTTGCATACGATCAAAGGTGGCGCTGGCTTCTTTGATTTGGTCAATCTACAAAACCTTGCTCATTCCATGGAAAATATTCTCGATCTGATTCGTAAAGGTGAGCTGCAGACGACGAAAATGATTGTGTCCTCTCTGCTTGCTGGTGCCGATACGGTCGCCAGTATGGTCGATAATCTGGATTCATCAAATGGCTACGATATTTCTGAGCATTTATCTATTTTTGATGGAATCTTAAAAGGCGACTTGGCCTCTGAGGAAGCCGTTGAGGTATCCAGTGAATCGGATGCAGTGGCGGAGGCGGAGGAGCAAGAGCTTTCTCCGGGAGATCTTGCTGATTCTGAACAGACTGGCAGTGAGGAGCCAGTCTCTGCTACCGAACCAAAAACTACTGCTTCTGATCCGGCAGAGAGCATTCCACCTGCTGACGCTGCCCCGGTCAGCAAGGCCGTTGCAGAGGCATCGACACCGACAACGTCGGGTACTAAAGCTACGTCAGCAAAAGGGGCGGCAACGTCAGGTGATCAAAGCATACGTGTTCATTTGTCACTGCTTGACCGCTTAATGGAGCTGGCAGGTGAGTTAGTACTGACGCGAAACGCCCTTATCCAGAGTGTTGAAACAGGTGATCCTTCCCTCTTGCAGCCAGCGGCGAAAAAAGTCGATGCCATTACCTCTCAATTGCAGCGCGCGATTATGTCGACGCGAATGCAAACGATCGATATTGTCTTTAGTAAATTCCGACGCATTGTGCGAGATTTGTCGGGTCAACTCGGCAAGCAGATTAATCTAGAAATTCTTGGTGAAGATGTAGAGCTCGATAAAACCATTATTGAAGCTCTTGGCGATCCGCTGACTCATCTGGTGCGCAATTCGATTGATCATGGTCTGGAAACGCCAGCGCAGCGCAAAGAGGCGGGTAAACCAGCGTTTGGGCAGTTGCGTTTACATGCTTTCCATGAAGCGGGCCAGGTTGTCATAGAGGTTAGCGATAATGGTGCTGGCATTGACCCCCAAAGAATAGCCAGAAAAGCCATCGAAAAAGGCATGATGTCTGAAGAAGAAATCGCTCGAATGAGTGAGAAAGATATTGTTCGTCTGATTTTTCACCCAGGATTTTCGACGGCGGAGGAGGTGACTGATATTTCCGGTCGCGGTGTCGGTATGGATGTTGTACGCCAGAATTTAGCAAAAGTTGGTGGCGTTGCCGATATAGAGTCCGAGCTGGGGGTTGGCACAACCATTCGTGTGAAGCTGCCGTTGACCCTGGCCATTATTCCGAGTGTATTGGTTGGGATTAGTACAGAAAACTTCGCCATTCCACAGGTCAATGTGGTGGAAATGGTGGGTATTGCCCCGGATGAGATCAAGACGAGAATTCAGCATGTTGGCGGTGTCGCTATGCTGCGCTTACGGGGTGAACTTGTGCCTTTGATCGAACTCAGTGATTTCTTCGATATGACGCAAACATATATTGATGCCGAAACGGGTGCAGTGAACGAAGAGCGACGAGACCGGCTATCGGATCGTCGGGAAAATGACAATTCCGATGAAGCGACAAAAGATTTACGTCGCGGTGTTGAGCGTAGAGAAAGCGCCGACAGTAGTGTGAATATCGTCATTGTCGCAGCGGGAGCCTTTAAATATGGTATCCGCGTGGACGAGCTCCATGAGTCCGCAGAAATTGTGGTTAAGCCTCTTGGGATGCACTTTCGGGGCAGTAATGAATTTTCTGGTGCAACCATTCTCGGTGATGGGACGGTCGCTCTTATTCTCGACGTCGACGGAGTGCGTCGACTTAGTGGTGCGAGTGAATCTCAGCAGACAGATAGTGATATGCGGGCCAGAGATGCCGAGGTAGAACGTGACGTAGATTCTTGTTCCATTCTGATTATTCAGCACGCCCAAGACGAAGTGTATGCAGTTCCTTTGCAATTGGTCGCAAGAATAGAAAGGTTCTCAACACAGGATTTGCAAAATGTAGGTGGCCGCAAAGCCATTAGTTATCGCGGTGGTATCTTGCCACTGATTTCTCTAGAAGGAATTGTTAGTTCGCAGGCATTGGATGTCAGTGCTAAAGAATTTTATGTGATTGTTTATACCGTGGGTAATGAAGAAATTGGCTTAATGGCTTCAGATATAAGAGATATCGTAGATTATAGAGACACCATTGATAACCGTACTCATAAGCGGGCGGGGATCGCAGGTTCGATGATCGTCAATGGTGAAATATTACAGTTTCTTGATCTCTACGGCATTCTTGAATTGGATGACCCCGAGTGGACAGGTCATCTTGTGAGCAAAAGTAATGGAGAAACAGGCCTTACTATCTTGCTAGTTGAAGATTCGCCATTTTTTCAGTCGCAAATGAAAAAAGAAATAGAGGCAGCCGGTTTTATTGTTCTTACCGCTGATGATGGCTTACTGGGCCTTGAGGTACTCCATAGCCATCCTGAAATTGCAATGGTGTTGACAGATATAGAGATGCCTAATATGGATGGCCTGGAAATGGTGCGGGCTATTAGAGCGCAACCAAAATACAAAGACCTACCTCTGGTAGCTGTCACATCTCTAGCGGGTGCAACAGCTGAGAAAAAAGGAATCGAGGCTGGTGTTGATGAATATCAAATTAAGCTCGACCGTGAACAGTTAGTGGATGTTTGCCGACGTCTTGCCAAACCACGTGCAGTAAGCGCCTAGGTTTTAGTTGGAGAGAATAAACGATGAGTGAGGCTTTGTTTTTGGAAGATACTGAAATTATTGTTTTCAGAGTGGGTGAAATTACGATTGGTTTACCAATTACTGAAGTTAGGGAAATTTTTAAATCGCCTCCTATCACCCCTGTACACACCGCGTATTCCTACGTCAATGGTGTGATTAATTTGCGTGGCAGTATCGTGACGATAATCGATTTAGGCAAGCGTATGAACGTGCCAATAAAACGTAATGTAAAGGCCGTACATATTGTTCTTGTAGAAATTGGCGAAGAGCTGATTGGACTGCTAGTTGATGGTATTGAAGATTCAGTATTCGCCAGTAGTGAGAACTTTTTTCCCGTACCTGCGACGGTTAATGGTGCAGACAGTAACTTTTTTCACGCTTTATTTCGGCGTGAAGAAGATCTTGTGGCGATGCTTAATCTCGAAAAGACTTTGGATATCGACGATACCTGATGATGAGTTTGAGGCTTCTAGTTGTCGATGACTCTAAAATGTATCGACAAGTCATTAAACGTATTGTGGCAGATATTCCAGGCGTACACTGTATTGGTGAAGCCTGTGATGGCAAAGTTGCGATGGAAAAAATCATCGCTGAAAAACCGGATGTTGTCACACTGGATATGGAAATGCCGGTGATGTCTGGGATGGATGTGATTAAGGCAGTGACCGCGAGAAAATTAAATACCAAATTAATTATCGTTAGTGCTTGCTCTCAATCGGGAGCACAGGTTGCCATTAAAGCACTTAAGTTAGGTGCCTATGATTTTATCACTAAGCCCGTCAGGTTGGGTGGAGGAGGAGCCAAAGATGATATCAGCCAGCAATTAAAAACGAAGCTCAAGAGCTTAGAGTGCGGTTTGCGACCCCCTATTGCAGAATCTGGTGCAGAATCTGGACCAGAACTTGGGCCAACTAGGGGAAAGGCTTGTCGTGAAGGCTCAGCCCAACAAGTCAATCAATTAGCGGGACCGGTAAAAAAGTCAGCGTCGCCAGAACCTAAAGCGATAACGTCAGCTACAATTTGTAAGCGGGGTTTAGCACCGAAAGCGATTGTCATTGGCTGTTCGACGGGTGGACCGAAGGCGCTGTTGAAAGTATTCTCAGCATTGCAAGGACAGTTAGATGTACCTGTCTTTATTGTGCAGCACATGCCTCCGGTATTCACCAGGACCTTAGCTCAGTGTATAGATGAGGTGAGTCTTGTTTCGGTAAAAGAGGCTGAAGATGGCGAAATACCCTTAGCTAACTATGCTTATATAGCACCAGGGGGGCGGCAAATGAAACTAATACAAGAAAAGTCAGGCATTAAAATAAAAATTACAGATGATGAGACGAGTAATTTTTGTAAGCCATCCGTTGATTATTTTTTTTCCAGCGTAGCAGAAATTTATGGATCTCGTGCTTTAGGTGTCATTTTGAGCGGGATGGGCCATGATGGCAGAGAAGGCTTGCGTAAAATGAAATGTCAAGGTGTGACAGTGCTTGGTCAAGATAAAGAGAGCTGTGTTGTCTACGGCATGCCTCGCGCCGCGCAAGAGGCAGGTCTTGTTGACCAACAAGTTGGCATTGATCAAATGGCTTCGGCTATTGAAAGGCTACTCAAGCCAGCGAAAATATTCATAAAGCCATTAGCGACTGTAAAAAAATAAAAAGGGTCAAAGGGTTGACGAGTTAAGGGTGTAGGGATGTCTGCTGAACTTAAAGTTGCTAATGAATGCAAAGTGATTGAGTGCTCAGTTATAAACGGGTTCGGGGGCAGTATTGTTCCGTTGATCTGGGTATGTTCTCTGCAACTTTTCAAGGTTGTTACGAATGGTTGATAGTGGGCTGCACTTAATGACAGATCAAGAGTTGGTCATGTTGATTGAGCATGTCAGAGTTCAGACAGGAATCAATCTGGATGAGTCAAAACGTTATTTACTTGAATCGCGATTGAGCCCGATTTTGCAGAATTTTTCTATAGGCTCCTACACAGAGCTATTAGAGCGAGTTGCCGTCGATAGTTCAATTGAAAATCAGGCATTGATTAATGCCATTACGACGAACGAGACGTATTTTTTCAGAGATGGGCACCCATTCGATTTGCTGAAGAACAAGCTTATACCCGACTTGCTAAAAAGAAATCAGAATAAAATAATCAAGATAGCGAGCGCTGCGTGTTCCAGTGGCCAGGAAGCCTATAGTATGGCTATGGTTTTGAAGGAAACTCTGTTTGATCTGTCTGATTCAATGGTTGAGATTAGAGGGTTTGATATTTCAAGTAAAGTCGTCACCGCTGCGCGCAGAGGTGAATACTCCAAGTTTGAAGTACAGCGAGGCCTGTCGGAGGATAGGATAAGTCGTTATTTTGATTGTGTGAATGGTCGGTACCAGGTTAAACCTGAGCTCCGTTCAATAGTTACGTTTGGCAAACAAAATTTGTTGAAACCTCTTAGTATAAAGGCTGAATACCATATTGTATTTTGTCGAAATGTGGTCAACTATTTTGAAGATAAAGATAGGGCTTTGTTGTTTCAAAACCTGGCTTCAATGCTAGTGCCATGTGGTGTTCTGGTGATAGGTGCAACAGAGTTTATCAATGATAAACCTGGTAACTTTATAAAAAAAAATGAACAAGGTTCTGTGTATTACGAAAAGGTCGGATAATCTCAAAACTGAGATCGGCTCGGACTTTTTTTCAAGAGATTGTCAGTAACATAAGGCTGGCTTGATTACTGAAATGATTATGGAGTTGGTAGATGAAAGTGCTTGTTGTTGACGACAGCGTCGCCATGCGAATGATTGTCAAGAAAATGGTTAAAGCTGCAGGTTTTAGTGCAGATTTCATCGAGGCCGCTGATGGGCAGTTGGGCCTTGATAAAATCAAATCCGACTCTCCTGATCTCGTCTTATGTGATTGGAATATGCCTAATATGTCGGGAATAGAACTCCTAACCGCCCTCAATGATGAAGGTATTACTGTCGATTTCGGTTTTGTTACGACGGAGTCGTCAGATGAGATGCGCACAAAAGCTGAAGATCTTGGTGCCAAATTTCTCATTTCTAAACCGTTCACGAAAGAATCAGTGCATGAAGCACTGAAGTCTTTCTTCTAAAACCAACAGAGAGGGGCCGCTTGTGAGTTTTAGTACGCCATCAAAGGCAGAATTAAAAGATATGCTAGGTATGCTTTTTACCGATTTAGAGGTTCAAGACTGTGATCCTGTTGATATGGGTGCCGATGACCTATTTTTTGGTCTCTATATCGATGATGACGATGCTCCCGCTACTCTGGTCGCCTGTGATCTTCCTTTTACAGCTTACATGGGTAGCTCGATGACCATGTTGCCTCCACCGGTTGCCGCTGATGCTATAAAAGATGGTAAACCTGAAGATATGATGCTGGCGAATATCAAAGAGGTTATGAATATTGTCTCGCGACTTTTTATGTTGCGGGGTGGCACTCACTTGAGGTTCTCGACGCTCTATCCGGCTAGTGAGGGTTTATCAGAAACAGTGAGTGGGCTATTAAAAAACATAGAGAAACAAATGTTTTTTAATGTGGAGGTTCCGCGCTATGGCACTGGTAAAGTCGGTTTTTTAGTGCCAGCGGTTACGCAATAGAGGATAAAGACGGTTGGCAATATTTGGGTGACCAGTGATACCAGTTTAAAGTATTTAGAAGAGTTTAAAATATGCAGTTTATTTGGGTATTGCACATTTTCTTTATTGTGCAATACCCTTTTAGGAAGCGTGATGAATTGTGAAGGTCATGGATGATACTACCCTATAAAATAATAGAATGTGGAGTGTGATGGCTATGGTTACGTTTGTGAAAGAGGTTTTTGGTGCTCGGGCTGAAGAGTTCCTGAATCGCTATAGCCTTGCTGGCCGAATTGGCGGCCTTGCTTTTGGGCCTATTGTCGCTTTGGTCATATTTTTAATCTATACCTCTTACGGAGCGTATAAAGATTATCAACAAAATGTGCAGATTGAGCGCTTGGCTGAAATTTCGAAGCTGGTCGGTAATGCCATCCACGAAACACAAAAAGAGAGAGGCCTTAGTGCCGCATTTATAGGCGCTGAAGGGTCTGAAAAAACTGAGAATTTACTGCGTGAACAGTGGGTCCTTACCGACCAGTCGATTGAGAAATTAAGTCAAGCCCTGAGTGGTGATCTGGATGCCTATGGCGCTTCATTTGTCACGACTGCAGATGCCGCTATTGATGCTTTAGGGAAGTATCAAGAAGTCCGGGACTTTGTTTTGAACGTAGATTTTCGTGCTTTCAAGCGTGAAGTGGAAAGGCGAGAAGCCTTACTCTACGTTGAGCGCACGGCACTGACTCCGCTAGTTCCTTTATCGGAAGAAGCGGGGGCTCGCTACATGACCCTGGAGGGTGATTTAGCGGCCTTGGTGGATCAAATGTTGGGCCTTGCTTCGAGTGCAGAAATGAGTGCCAAACTTTCGTCTTTATCAGCTTTATTAAAAGTCAAAGAAATGAGTGCGAATGAACGTGCTCTTGTTGTTACTGCTTTTAGTGATGGTCTTTTTACACCAGAATCTTATTCCGAATTCCTTCGCTTAAAGGGTGCCCAAGATACCTTTTTAACTGTTTTTTACAGTACTGCAACGACTGCCAACAAAGAAGCCTATGAAAATACTGTGACCGGAGATGCAATTATTGATGCAGAGGATGTCCGTATTTTTATTACCGACATGGAAGGTGGTGATATGACTGGATCGGGTTATACCGGTCTAGAATGGTATGACATGTCAACCCGCAAGATTAATTTAATTAAATCGGTTGAAGATATTATTACTGCAAATATTGTGGCTGATGCAAATGATAAAGCGATGGCTGCATTTACCAAGGTGCTCATATTCGGCATCGTGGCCATCGTTTTTGCCCTTCTTGCAGTCTTTGTATTTATCGTTTCTAAAAGTATCTCAAGGCCACTTGCACTCATGAATGAGACTATGCTGAGTTTGGCTGATGGAGATCTGGATGTTGAAGTTCCGTGCCTGAGTTATGGCTCTGAAGTGGGGCAAATGGCAAGCGCTGTGGATAGTTTCAAGCAGGGACAGATTGAAAGGCTTCGTCTCGAAGCAGAAGCGAAAGAGGCTGAAAAAGTGACACGCCGACGCGAAGAAGAGCAGCGGCTAGAGTCAGAAAAAGCAAAACAGGCCGAACAGCAGAGAGAGTTAGAAGCCGCTCGTCGCCGTGAGGCACGAGCCGAAAAACTGGAGTCCAGGATTGCTGAATTTGATCAAAGTATCCTGCAGAAAATGAGGTCCTTCAATACTGCCATTACCGAGATGGAAGAGGCCGCAGTGACTTTGTCTGATACAGCGAAACAAACGGAAGCACAAAGTGTTGCCGCAGCCTCTGGTGCGTCTGAAGCCTCTCAAAATGTGCAGACGGTAGCTGCTGCGAGTGAAGAAATGGCGTCGACTGTGGCCGGGATTAACGAACAAATGAATCACTCTACTCAGATTACCGGGCAGGCAATGGATACCATTGATTCGACGGCTCAAATTGCCATTGAATTGCAAAGTTCATCGCAGAATATTGGCAATGTCATTGATCTGATCAACGAGATTGCTGAACAGACCAACCTTCTCGCGCTAAATGCTACTATCGAGGCTGCGCGTGCTGGTGATGCGGGTAAAGGGTTTGCAGTAGTTGCCTCGGAAGTCAAAGAGTTATCCAACCAGACGTCATCTGCTACTAATGATATCTCTGAGCATATAAAACGCTTGCAGGAAATTAGTAAGAATGTCGTCACTTCAGTTGAAAAAACACGAGAGGCTTTAAAAGAGAATTCTGAAGTCGCCATTAATGTCACGGGCGCTGTTGAACAGCAGGCCCTCGCGACTCAAGAAATCTCACAAAACATTCAACAAGTTGCCTCTGGAACAGCCGATGCCAGTGGTCAAATCACTCAGGTACAAGGTGGTGCGGCAACTGTGCTCCGTTCATCTGAGCAGGTCCAGGTTTCATCGGCCAGCCTGGCTGGGGATAGCGAGGAATTGAAGTCAACCATTGAAGGTTTCCTTTCAGATATTCGGGAAATTTAATAACGGCTTACCGTGTTCTTCTTATAAAACGGATCTTGTCGCTTAATCATGAACCCCGTGTCTTTATGATGGACCATAATAAATTCACTGGGCTCAGTCAGGTCAATGTTTGAAAAAATCATTGTTCTGACTATTGGGCTTAGGCGCGTACTTTACTTAGAGCTACGAATTTAGTTTTTGTGAGTGCGAGTCTGCAACAGTCGTGATGAGGTTAACGCGGTGGTGACAGACTCGGATAGATAGACCCTTACTTCTTCTCCGCGAGTTGGTAAGGGTCTTTTTTTGTCGTGGATTAATCGGGCAGTGTTGCTAAATTCGGCTCAACTTTTTGAAAGCCAGCCAGTGCGACAGTAGGGTGTTCGGTATTGCGGGAAAAATCGGTGATTTTGTCCCAATTATCGACAATTTGCTCCAGGCTAATACCGTTAGTCAGGGGCAAGGTAATACCTTCACTGCGCTCCCAGCGTACCTGTGAATACCAACCGCCGCCGAGTTCGAACAGATTGCCATTAACGGGGCAGTTTTCGTGGCATAGATAAGCGACCAGTGGACTGACGAAACCGGGGTTGAGGGCTTTGACCATTTTTTCTTCGAGAATGGTTTCCGTCATGCGCGAACCGGCAAAGGGCGCGATGGTGTTGCTCTTGATGTTGTACTTCCCGCCTTCCTGAGCGAGAGTTTGTGCGAGCCCTAATAAGCCGAGTTTGGCCATCGCGTAATTGGCTTGACCGAAATTGCCGTAGACCCCTGAGCTTGATGCGGTAAATACCAGACGTCCATACTGCTGGTCGCGTAGGTGTGGCCACGCCGCGTGGGTAACTTTGAACGCGCCTTTTACGTGGACGTTATAGACTTGGTCCCAGTCGTCCTCTGTCATCTTGTGGAAAGAGGTGTCACGTAAGATCCCGGCATTGTTGATAAGAATATCGACCTTACCGTAGGTGTCGAGAGCGGCTTGTACAATTTTTTCACCGTCAGTGACAGAGTCATAATTGGCGACGGCTTCGCCACCGGCCGCTTTAATTTCCTCGACAACTCTGTCAGCAGGACTGTTACTACCGTCGGTGCCCCGGCCCTGTACGTCACCGCCGAGATCGTTAATCACCACCTTGGCGCCACGGCTGGCTAACAACAGGGCGTGGGCACGACCCAGACCGCCACCACTACCGGTGACAATGGCAACTCGTCCTTCGTAATTTAGTGTATCGCTCATGACTCTTTCCTTTTTGGTTTAACGCTGCTTAAAATGTTGCACTTGATAGCTTATTACGGGCATTTTAATACCATAGATGCCGCTGTTTGTCAGTCCTTAGCTGGCCACATAAGGAGTCTCAATGATGTCTACTAAATACACCCGTCTTGACCAGCCACTCTATAACTACCTGTTGTCCAACTCTCTTCGGGAATCTAGCGCTTTAACACAGTTGCGTGCGGAAACCGCAACGTTGCCGATGGCGAGGATGCAGATTGCCCCCGAACAGGGGCAATTCATGGGGCTGTTAATTAAGCTGATGGGCGCGAAGCGAGTGATTGAAGTCGGTGTTTATACCGGCTACAGCACTCTGGCCGTTGCTGAGGCATTGCCAGATGATGGCCTGATTGTCGCCTGTGATATTAATGCTGAAACCTGCGCCATTGCCCAACGCTATTGGCAACAAGCGGGTGTCGCCCATAAAATTGATTTACGTTTGGCGCCCGCTGCACAAACGTTGCAGGCACTATTGGATGACGGGCATTCAGAAAGCTTTGACTTTGCATTTATCGATGCTGACAAATCCACTTATAACGACTATTACGAATTGTCCTTGGCTCTATTGCGTCCCGGCGGACTTATTGTCGTCGATAATGTCCTGTGGGGTGGAGCTGTCTTGGAGACATCGACAGATGACGAGGACACCCAGGCTATTCAATGCTTCAATGCCTTGCGTAAAGATGATCAGCGTGTCGACCTCAGCTTGCTAGCGGTGGCTGATGGTTTGAGTCTGTTGCGTAAGCGTTAAGCTCTGAGCCCGTAACTTCTATGACTGATAACTGCTGCTCTGAGTCTGTTCGCCGCGATGATTGAACTGAGCCAGCAGCGAAAAATCATCCATTGTGATTGTGACTGTTTTTATGCGGCGGTTGAGATGCGTGACGATCCCTCACTGGCTACGTTGCCTGTGGCTGTGGGTGGTAACGCTAAGCGTCGGGGAGTGATTGCCACTTGCAACTATGCCGCCCGTGCTTACGGTATACACTCTGCGATGGCGACAGCTCGCGCTTTGCGTTTATGCCCCGACTTAATTGTTGTGTCTCCCAATTTTACAAAGTATCGCGAGATCGCCATGCAGATCCGTGAGATCTTTGCTGATTTTACCGCTCTGGTTGAACCCTTATCTCTCGATGAAGCTTTTCTGGATGTTAGCGCCACAACACTTTACCAGGGCAGCGCCACTTTAATGGCTGAGGCGATTCGTACTCGTATCAAGGATGAAATTGGCATTACTGTTTCTGCCGGTGTAGCCCCGAGTAAATTTCTGGCAAAAATAGCCAGTGACTGGCGCAAACCTGACGGCTTGTTTGTCATCACCCCGCAAGAGGTCGATGGTTTTGTGCAGGTATTACCGGTAGGCAAGTTATTTGGCGTTGGCAAGGTCACCGAAAAAAAACTGCATCAGCTTGAAGTAAAAACCTGTGGAGATTTACGCCGGCTCAGTTTAATCACGTTGACCGAGCACTTTGGTGTGCTGGGCAAACGTTTATTTGAGTTGAGTCGGGGTATCGACAAGCGGCCAGTGAGGGTCGATCGGCGTAGAAAATCCCTCAGTGTTGAAACAACCTTTGCCCATGATTTACCCGATGTCGCTACGTGCATTGTCCATTTAGCCACCTTGTTTGAGCAACTACAAACACGCTACCAAAAGGTTGATGATTCTTATCAGGTAAGTCGGCACTATTTAAAAATGCGCTTTAGTGATTTTAGCAGCACGACTGTAGAGCGGCAGTTGCCCGATGGCATCACACTGGAGGGCTATCAGGGCTTATGTGAACAAGCCTGGTGGCGAGGAGAGCAAGGCGTTCGCTTACTCGGTATCGGCCTTCGTTTTGCTGATTCAACACACGATCAGATGGGGCATCAGTACTCCCTGGACTTTGAAACGGGAGGCGATGAATAAAGTTATGGTTTACGGGTGTCAGGAGAGGGATTAAAGATTATGGAACACATTAAGTTAAAAAAGAGCGGGGTGGAAGATAGTAACGCCGACACTGTTGTCAATATCAACCTCGACCGCGCTTTGTGTCGTATCGCCCACATACACAAGGGGATTGTTGAGGTGCTACGCTACCCAAAACGGGCAGTTACTGTCACCTTTCCCATTGAAATGGATGACAGCTCGGTACAGGTCTTTAAAGGTTATCGAGTGCTGCATAACAATACTTTAGGACCAGGCAAGGGTGGGATACGCTTTCACGTTGATGTCGATCTTGATGAAGTTAGTTCCTTAGCGACGTTAATGACCTGGAAGTGCGCCTTAATTGGAGTGCCTTTTGGTGGGGCGAAAGGCGGAGTCATTTGCGATCCTAAAGAATTGTCCCACCACGAATTGCGTCGTATCACGCGACGATTTATCAGTGAGCTCGGTGAGAATATTGGCCCCTACATTGACATTCCCTCGCCTGATTTATACACGAATGAACAAACCATGAGCTGGGTATTCGATACGTATGACGTGATGCATAGCGGCAATAATAATCGTGCAGTCGTCACCGGTAAGCCGGTTTCACTAGGTGGCTCGGTGGGGCGACGAGAGGCTACCGGCCGAGGCGTTTGCTATGCCGCCCGTCATTTTATAACCAAGCACATGGTGCCTGGGTTGAGTAGCCTCGATGGTGCCAGGGTGGCAATTCAGGGCTTCGGTAATGTGGGTGCTGTCGTTGCTGAACAAATGCACTGTATGGGCGCCAAAATTATAGCTTTGAGTGATTCCCAGGGCGGTATCATCGATAACGAGGGTTTGGATCTAGCGGAGGTGAGCGCCTATAAGCATGAGCACGGTTCGCTTATAGGTTTGCCGGGTACGATGAGTGCGACTAATGATGCACTGCTGGAAATCGATTGCGATGTGTTAGTGCCGGCAGCCCTCAGTCGTCAAATAGGCGCTCACAATGCGCAAGACGTTAAAGCGAAGCTGGTCGTCGAGGCGGCTAACGCACCAGTTACCCCCGAGGGAGATCGCATACTTGCCAGCAAGGGTATTCAGGTGCTGCCCGATATCCTCGCCAATGCCGGAGGGGTCACGGTGAGTTATTTTGAATGGTTGCAAAACCTTGAAAACCAGCAGTGGGAGCTGGATGAAGTCAATGAGAAGTTATTGAAAAAAATGAATAAGGCGGTTGATGCCAGTGTTGAACGCCTGAAGCAGTTGACTACAGAAGAAAGTGAACACTCGAGAGATGATTTTGCCTATCCACTGGATTTACGTACGGCAGGATTAGCTATTGCGCTTGATAAGCTGGTTGCAGTGACTGAACAACGGGGAATTTGGCCTTAAGTAACGCGCTGTTTTATGGTGGCTAGCTGTTTCGGTGAGTAAGGTCTGTTACCTGGAAATGGGAGGGGAGCGCTTGCCCTGCCCACTCAAAAATACTGCGAGGCAATGAGTGAATGCCAATACCGTTTTCTTGTAGAGAGAGGATTAGAGACTGTGTCTTGTTGCGCAAACAGTGATGCAGGAATTGTTCTTAGGCCATGGTGGCAATAGTTTTGCGAAATCTCGAGAGGGCTAATGCAAACAATACTGCACCGATTAGCGCTATGGCCAGCAGTTGTGGCCAGACAACGCCGAGCCCTGCATTGCGATAAAGTACGGCCTGAGACAGGGCGACAAAATGCGTGTTCGGTGCCGCTAGCATGGTCAGCTGCACCAGCTCGGGCATACTCTCGCGAGGTGTGCTTGCACCAGAGAGCAGTTGCAGAGGCAGTAGTACCAGCATGAGTAACAGACCGAGTTGTGGCATGGATCTCGCCATAGTTCCGAGAAAAATACCCATCGATGTCGTGGCGAACAGGTGTAAGAACGTGCCACTTAAAAACAGAAGTATCGACCCCTGAATAGGTACTGACAGTAAACCCTCAACCACCAGCTTCAGTGACAGAGCACTCGCCACCAATACCACCAAAGCCATTGACCAAACCTTGGCGCCCATAATTTCAAAAGGGGTAACGGGCATGACCAGTAAGTGTTCGATGGTGCCGTGTTCTCGCTCGCGGATCAAGGCAGCACCGGTGAGTACGATGGAGAGCATGGTGATGTGATTGATAATTTGCATAACGGAGCCGAACCACGTTTTATCCAGCTGTGGATTGAAACGCATACGTAGATTGAGATCCACCGGCAATGTGTTCACGTCGCGGTAACGTTGCACAAAAGCCCGTACTTCGTCATTAACGATAGTTTGGATGTGACCACTGCCAGTAAAGGCCTGGCTCATACGCGTGGCATCGACATTGAGCTGCAAAGTCGGTTGGCTATTACTGAGTAGGTCGCTCTGAAAGTTGGGAGGAATATTGAGCGCAAAAATATCGAGGCCGGCATCCATCCGAGCGTCCATTTCTGCACGATTAATTAATGCGGGTGGCACAAAATGCGGTGGATAAAATGCACTGCTAATACGGGCTGACAGGGGAGAGCGGTCCTCATCGACAATGGCAATAGTCGATTGATTAAGGGTCTCCGGTATCGCGGTGGCAGCCGTATAGATGGAAATACTAAAGGCGTAGGCGATGAGTACTAGCATGATTGGGTCTCTGGTCAGACTGCGTAGCTCTTTAAGACCAAGGTGGAAAATATTCTCCGGGCTCATTAGCGCGCCTGCTTCTTAAGTAATATGACAGCCAGGCCGAGCAATATCGGTGTTGCGATGAGTAGGGGTGTGAATGAAGCAGTGAGGTCGGCGAACTCCAGCGCTTTCGAATAGGTACCGCGAGAAATTGTCAGGAAGTGGGTCGTCGGATAAAGTTCGCCGATGACTTTACCCATGCCTTCGAGCGATGAAACGGGGTCCATCATCCCAGAAAAGTTAACGGCGGGCAGGATGGTAATGACGGCGGTGCCGAAAATGGCGGCGATTTGACTGCGCATAAACGACGAGATCAGTAATCCGATGGCTGTCGCGGCACTGACATAGAGTAGAGCCGCTGTTGCCAGTGCTACAAAGCTGCCCTTAATAGCGACCCCAAATACGGTGACGGCAAGTGCTGTGAGCAGTAAAAAACTCAATGCAGATAGCACAATGTAAGGGAGTTGTTTGCCAAGGAGAAATTCGAGACGGGTGGTTGGCGTTACATAAAAGTTAATGATTGAGCCCAGCTCTTTCTCGCGCACGACACTTAAGGCCGCCAGCATCGCCGGTATGAGCATTAACAGCAGCGGTATCACCGCTGGCACCATCGCCACTACGCTTTTGACCCCCGGGTTGTAACGAAAGCGGGTTTCTATAGTAAGTAGCCCTGCCAGTGTGCTGTCACCAGCGGCACCAGTGTAGCCGGCTTCACGCGCTTTAATACCCAACCAATGGGCGTGCATACCGCTAACATAGCCACGAACGGTCTCTGCGCGAGTGGGCATTGCGCCATCGATCCAGGCGCCGATTTCAACCTGTCGGCCACGGGCAATATCACGAGCAAAACCTGGCGGTATCTCCAGTGCCAAACTGAGGGCTCCGGTGCGCATACGCTGGTCCAGATCAGCATAGCTGGTGATCGGCCTTTGTTCGGTAAAATACGGCGAGCCGGAAATACTCATTGCGTAGTCGCGGCTGAGAGTGGTTTGGTCCTGGTCTAGCACCGCAAAGGTGAGATCTTCGACATCGAAGGTGATGCCGTAACCCATGACGAACATCAGGATGACACTGCCTAATAGCGCCAGGGTTAGGCGCAAGGGATCGCGAACGAGCTCCAGGGTTTCGCGGCGTGCGTAACTTCCCATGCGCCTCGGGTTGAAGTGACGTCGCCAACCGTACAGGCTGCTATCGCCTTGACAGGTGAGCTGAGAAAGGGGTGGTTCAGGCTGCGTGTCGGCGGATGTTTGTGTGCCCTTTTGTTGATCGCCTGCACCTGCAGCGGTGAGGTAATTGACGAACGCATCTTCGAGGCTATCAACGTGCTGCGCAGAACATAGTTTTGCCGGGCTGTCAGTCGCTAATATTCGGCCGGCGTGCATCAATGCGATTCGATCACAACGCTCGGCTTCATTCATAAAATGAGTCGAGATAAAAATAGTCACACCATCGCGCCGGGATAATTTTGCCAGTAAATTCCAGAAGGCATCACGGGCAACGGGATCCACACCCGAGGTGGGTTCATCGAGAATGAGGGTTTCAGGGCGATGAATCATTGCCACTGCGAGCGACAAGCGCTGACGATGGCCGAGGGGTAGAGCGTCGGGCAGGTTATCACAGACTGTCTCTAGATCGAATTGCTTCAGGGTTTCTGTCACCCGCCCTGGAATAAGGTCGATCGGTACATGGTACAGCTGCGCATGCAGCGTCAGGTTTTGCACAACAGTTAGCTCGCTGTACAAAGAAAAAGATTGGGTCATAAAACCGACTCGACGACGGGTTGCCATGTCGCGGGGGTTGACCTCCTGTCCAAACAAGTAGCCCTGCCCTTCGCTGGGTGGCAGCAGCCCCGTTAACATCTTCATGGTGGTGGTTTTGCCACAACCATTGGAGCCGACAAAGCCGAAAATCTCTCCGCCTTGTATCTGTAAATTGACGTGATCGACGGCGGTGAAGTCACCAAAACGCATGGTCAGGTCTTTTGCCTCAATGGCAAAATCGGCCCCACTGGTGGCATCAGGTGCCAGTGGAGGAATATCCACGGCTTGATAATTGCGACGCTTTTTCTCTGGCAATAAGGCGATAAACGCTGCTTCTAACGAGTGGGTATCCGTACGTTCAAGTAGTTCGTTGGGTGTGCCCGTAGCTAATATGTGCCCGGCATCCATCATTGCCAGCCAGTTAAAGTGCGAGGCCTCTTCCATGTAAGCGGTGGCGACCAGTACGCTCATCTGGGGGCGTTCCTGGCGAATATTATCAATTAATTCCCAGAATAAACGACGCGACAGGGGGTCTACACCCGTCGTGGGTTCGTCAAGGATGAGTAAATCGGGATCGTGAATTAAGGCACAGCACAGGCCGAGCTTTTGCTTCATGCCGCCGGAGAGTTTGTTGACAGGTCGCGAAAGAAAAGGAGAGAGTCCTGTGGCGTGCGTCAGTACGGCACTGCGTTTAGCCAGCTCTTCGCCATCGTGACCAAAGAGACGACCGAAGAAATTGATGTTTTCAAGGACTGACAGCGAGGGGTAGAGATTTTTACCCAAACCCTGGGGCATGTAGGCAATACGTGGGCAGATTTGTCGGCGAAGCCTGGCAGAGCGCATATCACTCCCGAGTACCTCCAGCTGCCCTTCTTGCATCACTCGGGCACCTGCAAGTAGTGCCAGCAAACTCGATTTACCTACGCCGTCGGGGCCGATCAGTCCAGCCATGCAACCGGCGGGAATATCCAGATTCACACCGTCGAGAGCACTCACCTTGCCGTAGCGCAAAGTGAGTTGCTTAAGGCTAGCGACGGCGACAGAACGTGTTGTAGCGCTGTTTTGATGCAGAGTCATGTCTATTCTGGCAACTTGATTTGCAGTTCGGCAGGCCAGGGGCGATCTTCAATGCGCACATAAGCCATGCCAGGTACGCCAGTTTTCACCTGTTCAATATGCTCACGTAATAGTGTCGGGTCTATTTGTGCCTTGATGCGAAAGACCAGCTTTTGGCGTTCTTCGGCTGTCTCAACGCTTTTGGGGGTGAACTGGGCCACCGATGACACAAAGGATATTTTGGCGGGCATGACATACTGGGGTATGGCGTCGAGAATGATGCGCACCTCTGCGCCGAGGGGAATGCGCCCGGCATTTTCGGTGGCCAGGAAAAACGTCATATAGACATCGCTAAGATCCACCAGATTGAGCACTGTCGCACCTGCGCTGAGAACTTCACCCGGCTGGGCGACGCGATATTGCACACGGCCATCACGTGGTGCTTTGAGTGCACTATCGTAAATGTCTGTCTGAATGCGCTCCACTGAAGCCGTTTGCGCAGCAACTTCAGTTCGGGCTGAAATCAGCTGAGACCTGGCGAAGCTGAGGGCGGCCTCGCTCGCCGCTACCTGAGCTTTCGCTGCACTGACAGCGGCTTTAGCGCTGAGGAAAAGTGCGCGATCGTCATCGAGTACCGATTGAGAAACGGCATCTTTTAACGCAAGTTCTTCGGAGCGGGTCAGGCGTTTTTGTGCCACAGTCAGTGCAGCATCACGCTGTGCAACAATGGCCTGGGCCGCAGCTTTTTCGGCTTCACGCTGGGTAATACGACTTTGGCTGGTGGTCACGCCAATTTCTGCCTTCTGTAAATTGGCCTGGGCTTCACGCAGTTGCGCGTCCAGTACACGGCTATCCATTCTTGCCAACACCTGGCCGGCTTTAATAAAGTCACCTTCGCTAACGAAAATGTCGGCGATGCGCCCCGGTGTTTTACTTGCCAGGTCAATCTCTACGGCTTCTATCCGGCCATTGCTGCCGGCTATACCCTCAGGTAGCCCGTTCGGCTGTAGTGCTTGCCAGGCTAAGAAGAGAATGACCCCGAGTGCGGTAATGACCGCTGTGCGTAGTACCCATGTTGTCGTTGATGTCATCGCTAGACGGCTTTCCTCGTTGTTGCGGACGAATCGCGTTGCTTGCGATTCAGCTTCTTAAGGATTATGGCACGGTCTGGCGACACTGTGTTTTGACGAATGACAATGGGAGCTGTGTTAATGCACACTTATGATGAATGTTAGCTCAAAATCTGTTGTTACAAACCGCTGAGTTCTGTTTGTGAGAGTGAGGGTGATAAAGTTTACGTCCAGGCTTGCTGAGGCTTCAAACCTGGGACACAGAAGTGGCACCGAAGCTTATAGATATGGCGTGTAGTCGCCCGACGCTAAAGCTATACCGCAAGGGGGGCGCGGCCTTGCGTGGTTATTAGCACCCCATATATTCCTCTATCGGCTGGCGCCGACTTACATGCGCTCCATGGTTTCAATACCCAATAATTCCAAACCTTTTTGCAAAGTATTCGCTGTGGTATGACTCAATTGTAGACGGCTGGCACGCGTCGCTTCATCAATATCTGAACGCAATATCGGGCAGTGTTCATAGAAACTCATATAGGCACTGGCGAGGTCGTAAAGGTAGTTACATAGCGTGTGTGGGTAGCCATCTTCGGCAACAGTTTTTAGGGTTTCGTCAAAGCTGAGTAAACTTAAGGCCAGGGTTTTTTCCTGGGGGGTGGTGATGCAAATTTCGCCTGTGACCTGCCCCCGCTCTAATTCTGCTTTACGAAAGACACTGCAAATACGTGAGTAGGCGTATTGGAGGTAGGGTGCGGTGTTACCTTCAAAGCTGAGCATCGCGTCCCAGTTGAAAATATAATCATTAGTACGGGTTTTACTGAGATCGGCATATTTCACGGCACCAATGCCGACTTTGCGGGCGATTTCTTTGCGGGTTGCTGCGTCGAGTTCGGGATTTTTTTCGGCAATTAACAGCTCTGCACGCTTTACGGCTTCGGCCAATAAATCGGCGAGTTTAACCGTGCCGCCACTGCGGGTTTTAAAGGGTTTACCGTCTTCGCCCATCATGGTGCCAAAGGGGAGATGTTCGAGTTTCATTGCCGGATCGACAAAACCCGCTTTGCGGGCAACGATGAAAACCTGCTTCATATGCAGGCTTTGACGAGCGTCAATAAAGTAGAGTGCGCGGTCGGCCTTCAAGGTCTGACTGCGATAGCGCAGGGCGGCCAGATCACTGGTGGCATAGAGAAACCCTCCGTCGGATTTCTGCACAATTACCGGGCTTGGATTGCCTTTTTTGTCGGCCAGTTCGTCGAGAAATACGACTTGTGCGCCCTCGCTTTCACAGGCCAGTCCTGCCTTTTGCAGATCGGTCAGTATTTGAGATAAGTCGTCGTTATAGGCGCTCTCGGGACGGATATGCTCATGGCTGAGGGTGACGTTGAGTTGGCGGTATAGTGCTTCACTGTGCGCGATAGAAATATCGATAAACTGCTGCCACAGGGCTAAGCAGTGGGCATCGCCCGATTGCAGGCTGACAACATATTGGCGCGCTTTGTCTGCAAAGGCCGGGTCGTCATCAAAGTGGCGTTTAGACTGCTGATAAAAGCCTTCGAGATCGTCTAAGGCTAATTCAGGTTTCTCTCCTTCACCCAGTTGTTCTTCGAGTTCGGCGATCAGCATGCCAAATTGAGTGCCCCAGTCGCCCATGTGATTTTGGCGAATGACCGTATGGCCGAGGTGCTCGAGTACCCGGGCAATGGCGTCGCCAATAATAGTACTGCGTAGATGGCCGACGTGCATTTCCTTCGCCAGGTTGGGCGAGGAGTAGTCGATGACCACTGTTTGTATTTGCTCGGGGGCACTGGCTTGCGCAGGGTGGGTCTGATTCAGCGTTGTGGCAAGATAGTCATCGCTAAGATGAATGTTGATAAAACCGGGGCCGGCAATGTCGACTTTATCGGCGATGCCGTCCAGGGTGAGGTTGGCGACGATTTCAGCGGCGAGGTCACGGGGTTTGCGTTTCAATTGTTTGGCGGCAGCAAGAGCCCCATTGGCTTGAAAATCACCAAACTCCGGTCGCGTGCTGATCGCGATATTGGCGGGCAACTCGGGGGGAATACCAGCGGCTGTCATTGCCAGTCTGACGTGGTGGATCAGTGTGTCGCGAATATTCATGTTTGCTCGGCCTGTGTGCGGACTGAGGATTTTAGTGGCAGTGGTGGCGATTGCAACCGGCTTTTACTTCAACCATTAACGTAACCATTAAGGCAAAAAAAGATCGGCGATGTATTTGCTATTTAAACACGGTTATATTGTGTTCTTTAGTTAGGTAAACACGAGTAACCACACCCTATGGTTTCCTTTCAAACACTGTACGAAACAGCCCTGCACAATTGGGGCGAAGACAAGGTTATCAGCTTGTTACCAGAGGTGAATACGGCGCAAACACTGCGGGCCATGGGCGATGACCGTTATTTGTCGGCTATGGCGCGCTGTGTTTTTCGGGCGGGCTTTTCCTGGAAGGTGATTGCGAAAAAGTGGCCGGATTTTGAAACTGTTTTCGCTGGCTTTGTGCCGCTGGCATTGGCGAACTATTCCAATGACCGCATTGATGAGTTAATGCAGGACACGCGCATTGTGCGTCATCGCACCAAGATACAATCGGTGCGCGATAACGCGCTGTATATTTGTGATATTCAGCGTAGCCACGGTAGCTTTGCGGCTTATGTTGCCGACTGGCCTGAAGAGTCCATCGTCGAGTTGTGGTTTGAGCTGAAAAAGCGCGGTAGCCGATTAGGTGGTAATACGGGGCCTGGGTTTTTGCGCTTGATGGGTAAGGATACGTTTATGCTGACTAAAGATGTCAGTGCCGTGTTGTTGAACCATCAATTAATAGATACTTTGAGCCCGAACTCAAAACGGGATTTACTCAAGGTACAAACAGTGTTTAATCGTTTTCAGCAGGATAGCGGCTATCCCCTGTCACACATTAGCCGCATTTTGGCGTTGAGCTTACAGCCGCAAAACTAGACATTGAGACAAAAGATTCTGCAATAAAAATCTTTCAAGTAAACAGCTTTGCACTGAGTTGTCAGGTATAAAAAAACCCGGCATGCACCGGGTTTTTTTATCAGCCGAGAAGGCTAATGAAGCATTAACGAGTAAGGGTTACGCTTCGTCTTTGACATAGCGTTCGCGCGAAGACAATATTTCAGCGTGTGCATCCGCTTTGGGGCCCCAGCCGCTAATTTTTACCCACTTGCCTGTTTCGAGATCTTTGTAGTTCTCAAAATAGTGCTCAATTTGCTTGAGCAGCAATTCGGGCAGGTCGGTGGCTTCTTCAATATCATTGTAGATAGTGGTCAGCTTGCTGTGGGGAACAGCGATCAACTTGGCATCAACACCTGACTCATCAGTCATGTTGAGTACACCAATAGCACGGCTGCGAATTACAGAGCCAGGTACCACGGGGTAGGGTGTCACCACGAGTACGTCGAGAGCATCGCCATCTTCAGACAATGTTTGTGGAATGTAACCATAGTTGGCAGGGTAAAACATGGGCGTGGCAACAAAACGATCGACAAACAAAGCGTCGCAGTCTTTTTCAACTTCATATTTGATCGGCGCGTGGTTGGCGGGAATTTCAATGACGACGTTGATATCATTGGGTAGATCTTTGCCAGCGGGGATACTGTTGTAACTCATGTGCGATGCCTTCTGTTGGTTGCTTCTAGTGATGTAAACGTGGGTTGCCAAGGCCGCCTAACAATAGCCTTTTCGTGGGTGCCGATGGAGACTTAAACAGTGCGTAAAGCCCATGGCCTGCGCCAAGGCGAGCGCAATTATACCGATGACCATTTTCCATTGCCAATGGTCAAACAGCGATAAACGCAGATTGGACAATAATTTTGCCCGTTGCGCTATCGGCAAACTCGTTTAGAATACATGCCTCGCAAATACCACTGCGAACTCCTAAGGGGTGGCTAAGGCCTGAGACAGCAATTCTTAACAGCGATGTGATGGAGTTGGTGAACCCTTGAACCTGATCCGGGTAGTGCCGGCGTAGGAATAGGGTTGTCAAAATTTTGCTTTTATAAACATCTCTTTTCTACGCACCTCTTCTTAACGCACCTCGGGTCTCCTGTTTTGTTTTTTTGGAGACTCCTATGAAAACACCTCACCTTTTTATGCGCTGCTTAACTCTGCTGAGCCTGCAGCCCATGTGTGTCCTGGCTGAAGAACTCCGCGTCGATACACTACAGGAAAATGCATTACAGGAAGTTGTGGTCACCGCGACCTTTCGCGAACTCGATATTCTCACCGTGCCTGCCAGTTTGACCGTGCTCGACCAGCAAATCATCGCCGAGCGTGGGGGGGAACATCTGCAAGATATTCTCAACGCGGCTCCCAATGTTAATTTCGCCAGCGGTGCCTCGCGAGGACGATATCTGCAAATTCGAGGTATTGGTGAGCGCAGCCAATTTGTCGACCCAGTCAATCCTTCTGTCGGTATGTTGATTGACGATGTTGACGTGAGTGGCATGGGTGGTGCGGCAACTTTATTTGACGTGCAGCAGGTGGAAATTCTGCGTGGTCCCCAGGGGACCCGCTTCGGTGCGAATGCCCTGGCAGGTATGGTCAATATTCGCTCCAATGATCCGACTGAAGCGTTTGAAGCTCTTGTCAGCTCGGGTTATGGGAGCTACGACAGCTGGAATATGGGTGCTGTGGTCAGCGGGCCATTGGCTGAAGGTTTGTTGGGGCGCCTGGCTGTCCAGCAAAAGCGCAGTGATGGTTATATTGATAATGATTTCCTCGGCCGGGACAATACGAATAATATTGATGAGCTGAGTACGCGGGGCAAATTGCGTTGGCTAGTGAATGAGGATTTAAGTATTGACCTCACTGCTTTTTATGTCGATATCAACAACGGCTACGATGCCTTTTCGCTCGACAATACACGCCATACCTTATCCGATCAGCCCGGTCATGACCGACAGGAAACGACGGCCTTTGCGCTATCGAGTACCTGGATGGGACATCACGCGTTCGAACTGAAAACGCTTGTGAGCTGGTCTGACTCCAACCTTGAATACAGTTATGACGAAGATTGGAGCTACAGCGGTCTTTGCGCCGGCACAGCCTGCGATGGCTGGGAGTACTCTTCTACGGATCACTATCGCCGCGACCGCGATGCCAGTCGGGTTGAAATGCGCTTTACCTCAACTGAGGCCGGTCAGTTGATGGGCCATACCGATTGGGTCGCGGGTGTCTATTTTGACCAGAAAGATGAAGACCTAAAGCGGACATTTTTCGATTGGGCGCTGTATAGCCCAGCAGAGTTTGATAGTCGCTATGAGACTGAAAACCTTGCCTTCTACGGACAATTGTCGACGCTCTTGAGTGAGCGTTTGACGCTGACCCTGGGGGGACGCTGGGAGCGCTTCGAGGCAGATTATAAAGACAATCGCGCCGTGAAGGCTTCACCGGATGATGACCTGTGGGGAGGACAGATCAGTCTCGAATACAGCCTTGACCACAATACTCTGGTTTATGGTCTAGTGTCTCGGGGCTACAAAGCGGGCAGTGTAAATGGCGAAGCTGTGGGCCGGGCAGCGAGTAACGGTTTTACCCCCTCTGTTATTTCTTTTTTGAATGAGCGCCTGGAGTTCGATACCGAAACCTTGCTGAATTATGAGTTGGGTTTAAAAGGTCGTTATTTCGATGACACAGTGCAGTTGAGAGTGGCAGCCTTTTTTATGGACCGCGACGATATGCAATTGAAAGGCTGGTACAACGAAGGGCCTACCTTTGTCGATTACATCGATAACGCTGCCAGTGGCGAAAATATTGGGCTCGAGCTTGAGGCTCTATGGCAGTTAAACCCACAACTGGAGTTGTTTCTCAATATTGCCTGGCTCGACACTGAAATTGAAAACTTTACAGTCAAAGGCGCTAGCGGCCTACTTGACAAAAGTGGCCGTGAACAGGCTCACGCCCCGAATTATCAATTTAATATCGGCGGACGGTTTGACTTTGGAGATGGATTCTATGCCCGTCTTGAAGCCGAAGGTAAAGACGCCTTTTACTTCTCCGACAGCCATGATCAGCAATCTGATAGTTACGAGTTATTCAATGCCAGTTTTGGCTATCAAAGCTTACACTGGGATATAACACTATGGGCACGCAATCTCACCGACGAAGATTACGCGACTCGCGGCTTTTATTTTGGCAATGATCCCCGTACGTTTTTTGCTGATGAAGAGTACGTACAGTATGGCGAGCCACGCGTTGTTGGCGCTAATGCGACGTACCGCTTTTAAGTGTACTGGTATCAATACGCAGTCTAATCATTAGGAGGTAAATCATTATGTTACTTAGTGCAGAAATCAGTATGTATCCCCTGGCGGAAAATTATATTCCACCAATTGATGCCTTTATCGAAAAACTAAATAGTTACGCCGGTTTGCAGATTGAAACTTTCCCGACCTGCACAGTGATTACGGGTGAGCAAGAGAAGGTAATGAAGGCGCTACAAGACGCCATGGTGTGGAGTCATGAGAAATATGGCAAGGCGATTTTTGTGACTAAATTTATTCTCGATTACGAGGCCCTTTGAGTGCTCGATTTTTTAAGCACCGCTCAGCAGCAATTGCTCGCCACTTCGGCCTGGGAGTTGGTCGCTGTACTACTGGCCATTGCCTATCTCTTATTGGCATTGCGAGAAAATAGTCTCTGTTGGTATTGTGCTTTTGCCAGTACAGCAATTTTCACCGCCCTGTTCTGGAATGTCAGTTTACTGATGGAGTCGGCTCTTAATGTCTATTACATGGTCATGGCCGTTTACGGCTGGTGGCAATGGCGGGGTCGTAAGGAGGCCGTTAATAAGCCCGATAAAAAAGCTATCGAGATAAGTGCCTGGCCATTGCGAAATCATTTGTTGGCCTGGGGGCTTATCGCCGGCCTGACCCTAGTATCGGGCAGCTTGCTAGTCCACACCACCGCGGCAGCTCTGCCTTATTTTGATTCTTTTACCACCTGGGCTAGTGTGCTGACAACCTGGATGGTGACGCAAAAAATTCTTGAAAACTGGCTCTACTGGATTGTTATCGATGCTGTTTCCATTTTTCTCTATGTCGACCGAGGTCTATATTTGACATCGCTTTTATTTTTCGCCTATGTGATTATTGTAGCGTTTGGCTTTTTTGCATGGCGTAAGCGTATGGCTGCGGATAAGTCAGAGGGCTTGGCAGCATTAAGCCGATAATAAGGGAAGATAGCTGTCGATAGGTGTGGATAAGAGCTATCACCAATTGATACATCGTTACTGATGGAAAACTGGATAACAATAAGCAATGCCACTTTCTCGTGCGATTCGAAGTGCTTTTGATACCTGGCCCCAGTGGCGCCTGGCACTGGACTCTCCACCGGTTATTATTCGTCGCTTGCCGGGCGGCTTGACCAACCAACATTACTTGCTCAAAGCCGGTGGCTTAAGAGTAGTAATGCGCATTAATAATCCCGATACAGCACGTCTGGGTATCGATCGACAGCGCGAACAAATAATTCTCGAACGGATTAGTGGTAAACCTTTCGCCCCTACGGTTTTTTACTGCGAACCACAGCAGGGGGTGCTAGTGACTCAGTATGTGGAGGGCCGTCAATGGCAGCCCGATAGTCTGGACAACCCACGAAAGATTGACAGCTTGCTTGAATTAATCAAGCAGATACATGGAGTGAGTACCGGCATCCCCCGTTTTGATTACAGCGCCCATGTGCGCAACTACTGGCATCGCTTGCGCGAAAGCGATCAACCCTTTCCGATGAGCGCTCAACGTTTGTACCGCAGTATCGAATCTCGGTTGTCGGCTTTTCAGGCGGCGATTCAGCAGCCTGTGCTTTGCCACCATGATTTAACCCCCGCCAATATTATTGAAAATGTCAGTGGGCAATTAATCGTTCTCGACTGGGAGTACGCTGGTGCAGGTCTGCCTTTGATCGAGGCTATTGGCGCTAGTCGCTATTGGCAAAATATTGCCTTTAGCGAGCGTATACTCGAGCACGATGAGGATAATGAAGCCTTAGAGCTGGCCGGTGAAATTGTTGATTTTTATGAGCAAGTCTGGCGATATTTACGGTGATCAGTTTCTGAGTAACAACCGCTAACACTGAGGTCTACTCCTTTCCTGGTGGATTTTGGTGCTGTCAATAGTTGCTTATTTCAACTGCAAAAGGTTGAATGCGGGTTTAAAAATTATTTATCCAAGAATCAGGGGAGTAGAAATGCAGCCATTAGAAGGCGTTCGAATAATTGAAGTCACAACCAATGCTTCTGGGCCATTGGCGACGGGTCTGTTGGCCGATCAGGGTGCAGATGTGATTCGACTGGAAACTATCGAAGTCGGGGATCCATCGCGCCATGTTGGTGGGGTTCGCGGTGGTGTTACGGGTTACAACGGCTACATGAATCGTAATAAGCGTTCCATTGCCGTGGATTTAAAGGATGAGGGCGTGAGACCTTTTATCTACGATTTAATTAAAACGGCTGACGTCTTCGTGCAGAATTCCCGCCCCGGCGCACTTGAGCGCTCGGGCTATGGCTTTGATGAGCTACATAAAGTCAATCCGGATCTTATCTATTTGTCTATCTCAGGCTTCGGCCCCGATGGCCCCGCCGCAGGCTTGCGTGTTTATGACCCGATTATTCAGGGTGCCTCTGGCTTTGCTCACGCTCAGGGCGTAGGCGGCGATGCCCCCGAATTAGTGAAGACCATTGCCAGTGACAAAATTGCCGCATACACCGCAGCCCAGGCCATTTCATCGGCCCTGTTTGCCCGTGAGCGCGGCACCGTTGGCGGACATAAAATTGATGTCTCCATGCTCGATGCCAGTTTGGCTTTTCTGTGGGCCGACGTGTACTGGAATCACAGTTTTGTCGGTGATGAGGGCTTCCAGCCCAAGCCTCTCATCTCTGAATTTTACCGCGTCGTGAAAACGGCAGATAGCTACGTCACCACGATTATCGTTGGTGATGTCGAGTTTAAAGGTGCTTGCAAGGCTCTCGATATGCCTGAATTACTGGAAGACTCTCGTTTCAATACGCTGGTTGAACGCTTTACCAATTACAGCCTAATGCTCAATGTCATTGAGAAGAAAGCCGTCTCTTTCACAAGTGCCGATTTAGTGGCTCGCTTGGCCGCTGAGGGCGTTCCCTGCGGGGCGATCAGTACTTTTGACGAAGTATTAGAAGACCCGCTAGTCGCCCATTCTGGCTCTATTATCGAATACGATCATCCCCGTGGTGGACGCATGCGCCAGGCGCGCCCCCCAGCTATATTTAATGATGAGCCTGCTGGCGTGCGTATGCCATCGCCGGCACTGGGTGAGCACACTGATGAGCTGTTGGGGTCGATTGGCTGTAGTGCTGATGAGTTGGCCAGTCTGCGTAAATCTGGGGCGATTGCCTGAAAACGGCGAATGTTGTTCTGGTTTGAAGCCGGTTAAACAGGCATGGCTGAAAGATTCAGCCAATACGATTGTCCTTATGCTAGCCGGGGCTATTGAAGCTTCGTCAACCATTTAGCTGGACTTTATTATTGACGAAGCCGATTGTTGTTCGTGTAATCAGTTAAAATACACACCAATGATTATCTGGGGCGATGACGTGGACAATGAGGCACAGGAGTTAGAAAACGCTGTGTCTGTTGAGAAAGTCCGTCGCTGGCTGCAGGAAGTTGTGATTGCTCATAACTTCTGCCCCTTTGCCCAGCGTGAATTCGATGCGGGACGCGTGCGGTACCGTGTTCTGGAGGGACGTAAAAGCAAAGAAGCCATTGCCGCGTTGCTCGATGAGCTGCATTTTCTTGATGAGCACGCTGACACCGAAACGACATTATTGGTACTTGTCGATGGTTGGGGTGATTTCTATGACTATCTGGCCCTGCTGGACAGGGCACAGCAAGCATTGGAAGATGCCGGTTTTGAAGGTGTTTATCAGCTGGCGAGTTTTCACCCCAACTATATTTTCGCCGACGAGGCAGTAGATGATGCCTCTAACTATACCAATCGCTCCCCATTGCCTTTACTACATCTTCTACGTGAAAGCAGCATTGAACGGGCTATCGCTAATGACCCCGATGTAGACCTCATCCCCGAGCGCAATAAACAATTAGCGCGTGCTAAAGGTGCTGCTTTTTGGCGTAGCTTGTTAGCCAATATACATTCTTAGTTTTCTTAGACAGTGTTTAGATGATTTTTTTACCGTATTTTAAAGGGGGTTTGGAATGTTAAAAGATGTGAATCTGCATCACGGCTTGAAGGGAGCCTTAGTTGCGATGAAACTGGCCGAACCTACCGCTGTTCAAGCACAGGTAATTCCCGAGGCGTTATCCGGGCGCGACCTTCTGGTCAGTGCCAAGACTGGTAGCGGTAAAACCCTCGCTTATTTAATTCCCAGTGTTCAGCGTATTCTGACAGAACAGCAGCCAGGGGATGCGGGTACTTTGGTGCTGATTTTAGTGCCGACTCGAGAGCTCGCTCGACAGGTGGAAAAACATTTTGCCCCGCTGGGTAAAAACACGGGTTTGCAGGCAGGGGTGATTATCGGCGGTAGCGATTTTAAATATCAAAAATCGATTCTGCGTAAAAACCCGGAGTTTATTATTGCTACACCGGGTCGTTTGGTGGAACTGATCAAAATTGGTAGCGTTGATTTACAGGCCTTGCAAACTCTGGTGATTGACGAAGCAGATCATATGCTCGATATGGGCTTTCGTGCGGATGTGCTGACTATCGTCGAGGCCTGCGCCCCCTCCCGGCAAACGCTACTGCTCTCTGCCACGCTTCGACACAGTGGTGTGACGCGTATCGCCAGCGAGATCCTTAAAGACGCGACACAGATTACAGTGGGTAGTGAGCGCAGTCGTCATGTGCATATTCATCAACAGGTGATATTGAGCGACGACAAAAGTCACAAAGAAAAGCTATTAGTTCACTTGCTCAATACTAAAGCCGGTGTGGATACAGGGCTGGCCAGAAAAAAAGCTACTGAACAGCAAGCCGTCTTACCCATTGAGAGAGCTGATACTGATGAGTCGGCAGTAACAGAAAGCAAGGTCAAGTCTCCCTGGGCAAATGCAACAGTGAAAGTGAGACCCCGGCAGGATGATGTTGAAGATGGCCGCTCTGAACAGACAGCACTTAAAAAAGACAGTGAGATCGTTCAAGTTCAATCGCCAGAAGGCCTTAGAAAAACGCTCGTTTTTACAAATAAACGGGTGACTGCCGATCAGTTAAGCGCCTTGCTGCGTTACCATAAATTCCATGCTGGCGTACTGCACGGAGAGCTAAGCCAGGAAGAGCGCAACTTTATGGTTGCCCAGTTTGCCGAGGGAAAAATTAAAGTGCTGGTGGCCAGCGATGTTGCGGCGCGAGGCTTGGATGTCAAAGATATTGATACGGTGATCAACTTTGATTTCCCCCGAAGTGTCGATGACTACATTCACCGCATAGGCCGCACGGGGAGAGCGGGGCGGGAGGGCATGGCGATTTCTTTTGTGAGTGCGAATGACTGGAACTTAATGGCGGCTATTGAACGCTATACCGAGACAGCCTTTGAACGACGGACTCTGAAGAATCTAAAAGCAAAATTTACAGGTCCCAAAAAACTCAAATCGAACGGTAAGGCGGCGGGTAAGAAAAAGAAGGTTAAAGGGCAGGACAAAAAAGCCAGTCGACACCGCAATACTAAAAATAAAGGTAAGCGTAGAACTAAAGTTGATGGAGCAGGGGCAGGCCAGCCGTCAGTCAATGATGGCCTATCGCCCTTAAAGAAGAAGATGCCCAGCCCATAACTGTCTCTTTTGGTTGGTGGGTTAAATTTCGGGTTCGGCGTATTCGCCCATAATATCGATAATTTCAGGGACTACAGACATAAAATGGCCGGTTAATCGGGGGTCAAAGTGCTTACCACTTTCTCTGCTGATGAAGTTTAAGGCGTCGGGTAGCTCCCAGGCTTTTTTATAGGGGCGCACCGAGGTCAGGGCATCAAATACATCAGCGAGAGCTGTAATGCGTGCCATTATAGGAATGGCTTCCCCTTCCAGCCGGTTAGGGTAGCCAGTGCCATCCCATTTTTCATGGTGTGACAGGCAAATTTCTCTCGCCGTTGTCAGTAGTGTCGATTCATCGCCTTTTAGTATGTCGGCGCCTATTTGTGAATGGGTCTGCATGATTTGCCATTCATCTGGACTCAGCTTGCCGGGTTTTTGCAAAATGTGATCGGGGATTCCGATCTTGCCAATATCGTGCATAGGCGCTGCGTTGAGCAAAAGTTCGCATTGAGCCGAGTTCATGCCACTGGCGTTGGCCACGAGTGAAGCAATCTTGCTCATGCGTATAATATGTAGACCCGTTTCATTGTCGCGGTATTCTGCAGCGCGGCCCAAGCGGCGTACTACCTCAAGCCGTGAATCAAGCAATTCTTGCGTTCGCTTGTGTACTTCGCTTTCCAAAAGCTGGTTTTGGTGATGCATATAAGCTTGCGCACGTCGGACTTCGAGGAGGTTGCGGATGCGTGACAAGAGCTCATGGGTGTCGAACGGTTTGACAACATAATCAAGAGCCAGGCTATCGAGTGCCTGGTGGCGATAATCGCGGTCTGTTTGGGCGCTCAACACCAACACCACCGGCCGTTCAGCCCCGAGGGTTTTGAGTTGCTCCATCACTTCGTAGCCATCCATGTAGGGCATGTTGATATCAAGTAAAACGAGATCGATCGCTCGGCTGGTACACAGCTCCATAACCTCGCGTGGGTCCTGCGTGGAAACGAGGTTTTTATACTCCGATACGCCCAGCAAAGTCTCCAGCAATTTTACATTCGCCGCCTCATCATCGACGATGAGAATGTTCATTGACTTCAGGTCGACTAAGTTTGGGTGGTTTTGTTCCATCGCTATTTAAGAGTTTATGTTAGTTATGAGTTTAGGTCAGTTTGCGAGCATTCTAATTGTTTTTACATAATAACTGTTATTGTTTAGCCCTGTTTTGTTAGCTGGTTCCGCTATCAGAGCACGGTGATTGAAACAGCTTGAAGACTGTAATTTAGGCTTGATTGAACTTGTCGTAGAAGAGCTGATAGAGGCAGAGCTATTAACGCCTTCAAACTGCCATTTCGTCGGGTTGGTGTTGACGATTCTCACTTTGGCCTCTATCCCTGGCAATAAAACGGGCGTTACTGCAGGTCATGTAAGGTAACAGCTGCTCTTCGAGGCAGGGGACTTATTGCCTATCAGTAAAAGCCTATGGACTCGTGCAAAAGAGTATTGAATGGCACTTTGAGAGCAATAAAGAAATCGGTGTTTTGGGAGATTTCAAGAAAATTATGTAAGTGAGGAAGTTTTTAATCTGTCTTGGGCTGTGATCAATCTTGAGGACATTTAAAGGTCTTCCTCTTAGACCGCTGTTGTTTCTCTGCAAAGCCCATTCATGATTGGTCTATAGCTGCCTCGTTTCCTTTTTGCTTGTTCGAGGGATACTTTTAGTGTTTCAATCTACGCGTCCCGTGCAGGTCAGCACTTCAAATAATCGAGCTGTCCGGTAGCGAAATTGTCCGTCTATACAGCTTTTACCGCCTGTAAGAAATTCTTCACCGCGCTGCTTAACTTGTCAGATTGTTCTGTTAAACCTGTTGCCGCTGTTACGACCTCTTGCGCGGACTCTTTGGTTTTACCAGCAGTGTCATTGACGGTGATGATATTTCTGGAGACTTCATGGGTTCCGATTGCTGCTTGTTGGCTGTTCGCCGCAATCTCTTTCGTTGCGAGGCTCTGTTCCTCAATGGCTGATGCGATGGTGGTTGAGACTTCATTCATTTCACCAATGGTGCTTTCGATAGAACTGATAGCTGTAACGGCATCAGCGGTAACGTTTTGCATTTCGGCAATATGGTTGGTGATCTCATCGGTGGCCCCCGCCGTCTGACTTGATAAGTTTTTTACTTCAGACGCGACAACTGAAAAGCCTCTGCCGGCGTCGCCTGCTCGCGCCGCTTCAATTGTTGCGTTCAGTGCCAGAAGGTTAGTTTGATTGGCAATATTTTTAATCAGATCAACCACGGCGCCGACCTTTTGGGCGGCTTCTGCCAGCCCAGTCACCGTGCGACTGGTGTATGCGGCTTCGTTAACGGCTTTGTTGGCAATTTGTGCGGAGTGTGAGATTTGCTGGGCTATTTCGGTGATCACACTGGCCATTTGATCGGATGCTGTGGCAATCATTTGTACATTGATACTCGTTTCTTCCGCTGCGGAGGCGACCACTGTTGCCTGGTGAGCATTTTCATCAGCAAGTGTGGACATCGATTGAGCGGTTTGGTCGAGTTGCTGCGCTGAACTGTTCACCGTCCCCAGTACTTCATTGGACAGGCGGTCAAACTCCGAGGTTAGTCTATTCATTTGCTCGGTGCGGTTTTCGGCTTCTTTATGCTGGCGTTCTTGCTCGCTGGCCTTCTCTTTTACCTGGCGCTCACGCTCTGCAGCGGACAGCCGTTCTTGCTCGACGCGTTCATTGCGGATTCTTGTTTCGTCTTCAGTCAGTTGCTCAGCTTTAATCATATTTTGCTTAAATACTTCGACGGCCTTGGCCATATCACCCAGTTCGTCGTCTCGCCCGGTGCAGGGGATGTGAATATTTTTATCACCCTCAGCCAGTTGCCCCATGGCCCTTACCATTTGCTCTATAGGGTAAGTAATGAACCGTCTGGAAACAAACACACCCGCCAGGCCAACAAGAACTGCTACAAGACAGGTAATTAAAGTGGCGATGTCACGTAGGACGGTGATGCCTGCCAGTGCTTCAGATTTATTGACTTCGGCAATCAAGCCCCAGGTGACATCCTGAAACTTGAGGGGTGTAAAGGCTGATTCTACCACCACACCACGATAGCCAGGAATCATTTGCACGCCACTTTTTCCGGCGAGAGCGGCCTTAACTGTTGCGGATTCCACCTTGGTATTGAGGAGGGTTGATTCCTCCGAAAAACGAGAGTCACTTCGCAGAGTAAAGTCGCTGCCAACCAGGTAGGTTTCCCCCGACTCACCCATGCCGCCAGAAGCCTGCATGATCTGATTGATGCGGTCGATGGGCATCTGGAAAATTAAGGTTCCTATCAATTGGCCGTGGGGCCCCATTATAGCGGTGGCAATAAAGCTTGCTGGCGCGCCATAACTGGGTGCATAAGGAGCAAAGTCGGTAAAGGCAATGTAGCCGTGGCGTGACTGTTTGTTGACTTTTCGATACACGAGACTCAAATCAGAGTCTTTCCACTGTCCTGTGTTCAGGTTGGTTGCGTAATCTAGTTCCTTGAAAACCGAGTAAATGACATCGCCTTTCGTGTTAACTAAAAAAATATCGTAGTATCCTCTTTCTTCGAGGAGTTTACGGAACCAGGGGTGATGGTGGCCGTGAGCCTCGCTATAGCTCGACCCATCCTGGGCTAAATCGAGTCTGTGTTTTTCATGCAAAGGATGCGGGTTTTTAGTGATATACAGGTTTTGAAGCGTGGTTGTTGCATGGCTGCCAAATTCATTGAAGGGTGGTGATAGCTCCTTAAGCGCAAGATGGGCCATTTCGCTGTCGGCGATAAGACTTAAATCTTCACGTATCGAGTGTAAATAACTCGTCAAGGTCGACTTACGAGCCTCACCAAGCGCGGATAGCTTGGCGTGAGCTGATGTTGTTAATTCTGTTGCGGCAATAAGATAGGCAGCAATGGCAGTAATCGCACAGGCTGTAATACTAAAGCCCACAAGTAGTATCGGAAGCTTTCGTGAAATTCTCATGGTGATTCGACCCATATTTACAGCATGAAGGCGAGTTTTGGATGATGTCTTGATAGTAGAGCCTAAAGGCCTAGTGTCAACGGGGCTTATCAGAGGAAGGTGGATTACTTGCTAGTTTGCTAGTGAGTTCTCGTTTTAGTGTTAGCATTCGTGCGCTGGATCAAGTCAAGGTGCAAGTAATTTCCTATAGCGCTCAATATTTCAAGTTGTAATGTAGCGTACGGTGTGTGAACGCAGGTGCTTTATTTTGACGCTAGCAAGTATGCCCCGTTCGCCTTAGTTTACGGCGCCTGATGTTTGCCCGCTATAATGGCAACTGTGTGAAGGCAAGGGGTAAAGATCTGTCTGTATGAAAAGGGGTGAACGCAAATGGTTGGTATTGGCAGAACATGTGTCTTAGACGTCGTTAAACAAGTGGCTTTTGGTTTTTATCTCGATGCCGAGGAGCTGGATACTGTCTTGCTACCGAGCAAGTATGCGCCAGATGGCCTTGCCGTGAATGATACTATCGAAGTTTTTCTCTATCTCGATTCTGAGGATAGACCCGTGGCGACCACACAAAAGCCGAAAGCCTGCGTCGGCGAATTTGCCTATTTACAGGTGGTAGATAACAGTAGTGTCGGTGCCTTTTTAGACTGGGGCCTGGATAAAGATGTCCTGGTACCTTTTGCCGAGCAGCATCGGCCGATGGAGGTGGGTAAGTCCTACCTCGTGTATCTATACATCGATAGAGTTGATGGGCGAATAGTCGCCTCTTCAAAAATCGACCGTTTTTTGAATGATGACAGCTATCACGCGTACAAACCCCAGCAAGCTGTTGACCTTATTATTGCGAACAGTACTGAACTGGGCTATAAGGCTATTGTCGATCATAGCCACTGGGGAGTTTTGTACAAAAATGAGGTCTATCAACGCTTAAGTTTTGGTCAGTCGATTAAAGGTTTTATTAAATATATTCGCCCTGATAGAAAAATTGATTTAAGCCTGCAAAGGGGGCGAGAGGCTCGAGATAAAAATACGCAGATAATTTTAAATTATCTACAAGAACAAAGTGGTTTCGCTGCCGTACATGACAAATCAGAACCTCAGTTAATCGCTGAACTTTTTGGCATGAGCAAGGGGAGCTTTAAAAAAGCCATTGGTGCACTGTATAAGCAGCGAATAATTCGTATTGAAAAAAATGGCATCTATCTAATGGATAAATAATGTTATTAGTTGAACCTTAATGGCTAGATTATAGTTAAGGACTTGTAGGCTGCCAACGGGATAGAAAAAGAAGGCAGTCGCGAAGTGGTAAAAATAATGTTTCTTCTTGTTTTCCCCGAAGTTTATTCTTTATAAAAATATTAGTGAGTGCAATAACTCTTCGACCTGGCACCGGGCCCTAAAAATTCTGTCTTATCAATTAATCAGAGTAAATCTTCAATATCGCCCCTGGATGGTGTTGTTTACACGAAAAGAGGGAGGCATTTGAATAATGCGCCAGGGCTCAAGGCCTGCGATTAGCCTTTGTTCCCTAAGGTCGCTTAAAGAATCTCTGGCCTGTTAGAGACATCTGTTGTGGATAGATTTTTTTCCAGAATCTGGCAAGTCATTAGGCGTGGAAAATGTGGAGGGAGATATAAAGGGCAAGAGTAGACCTCAAGTTACTGGCGGTTTGGCTTTACACAGACTGGTGGTAGGCCGTGGCACCCTATACTCTGGAACTCCAGTGCTTCAGGGTCATATCACGCTAAAAATGCGCGTCATTCACTGGTGCAAAACTGCCGGGTCTTAGTTAACCATGTACAGATGGGTTCTAGCACGTATTATCGGTCGCCAAAATAATCATCTTCAAATTTTCTTCTGACAACATGAGGAGCTAAGCGTGGAACGAGACCTTTTTACTGAAGAGCAAGCTATATTTCGAGAGGCCTACCGTAAATTTCTGATTCGTGAAGTAGAACCCCATCGTGAGAGCTGGCGCGAAGCGGGTATTGTGCCTCGAGACATGTTTAAAAAAATGGGTGAGCAGGGTTACTTATTAACCTGGGCCGATGAGCAATATGGCGGGCTGGGTATTGAAGATTTCCGTTATCAGCAAATCATGATGGAAGAGGATGCTACCTATGGAGAAGCGGGCTTTTTTCATACTTTACATAGCCGCCTGGTGGGCCCTTATTTAAAACATTTTGGTAATGCAGAGCAACACGCGCGTTTTATTCCTGGAGCGGTATCCGGAGAGAGCATTCTCGCTGTCGCCATGACCGAACCCGATGTCGGTAGTGATCTGGCGGGAATGAAAACTAATGCTCAGGACAAAGGTGATTACTGGTTGCTGAATGGCTCGAAAACCTATATCTCTAACGGCATTAACGCCGACTTGGTGATTGTTGCGGCGAAGACAAATCCAGAAAACCCTCGACAAATGGGTCTGTTTGTTATCGAACGGGGCATGGCGGGTTTTGAACGGGGTCGTAACCTTAAGAAAATGGGTCTCAAAGCCCAGGACACAGCCGAGCTGTTTTTCAACGATGTTAAAGTCCCTAAAGCCAATGTGCTGGGTGATCCTCACAAGGGCTTTCACTATTTAATGCAGGGTTTGGCAGAAGAGCGTTTAATTGGGGCGGTGGGTTACGTGGCCTGCACCAAACGGGGTTTTGACCTTACCCGCGATTTTGTGATTGAACGCAAAGCTTTTCGTCAGCGTATTGCTGACTTCCAAAATACTCGCTTTAAGCTGGCTGAATTGAGCACAGAAATTGATATGGCTCAAGTTTATATAGACCACTGTGTGCAAATGCATAACCAGGGCCGACTCAGTGGTGATATGGCGGCCAAGGCCAAGCTGTATTGCAGCGAGCTTGAAGGTCGGATGATGGATGAAGGCGTACAGCTACATGGCGGCGCTGGCTACATGGATGAATATGAAATTTGTCGGCTTTATACCAATGCCCGTATTTCGCGTATTTATGCCGGTAGCTCTGAGATTATGAAAGAAATTATTGCCCGTTCTATTTTTGATTAGCGACTACTTAGAGAATTAAAGCTCTGATCAATGATCATGGCTTTAATTCTCTAATAACAAATTCGATCAAATTTTTCGTAGCGGCATCTTTGTTCGTGCTATGTCCGTCTAAGGGCACAATGGTGATGTAGCCTTGATGATAGGCAAGGGTGTCAGAGGGTGCGATATCATTTTCGACAGCCTGTTTGTTCAAGACCGGCAAATAGATATTGGCCTCATCTTTTGAGGGATTGTAAGAGATTTTAAAATAGGGTGCCTGTCCCTGCTCTCTCACTACAACGCCTTTAATTTCTGCAGTTGGTAATGGTGGGTAATTAATATTTAATGCCAGCCCTTGCGGCAACAGTAAACCGTTTTTACATCGTTCTCTGGTAAGCCGGTCTACAAGGTTGGTGATAAAGGCTGAAATACGCTGCAAGTGCTGGGTATTGTCTTCGTCGCTAAAATTTGGCCCGAGTGGATCAGTGCTAATTGCAATGGCCGCAATGGGTGGGTCGATAAGGTTAATCGCCGCCGTGGCCGCACCCACTGTACCCGATATACCTGTGGCTGGGCCGAGGTTGGCACCTTTGTTAATGCCAGAAATAACGAGGTCAGGCGGGCTGAGGGCAGGGTAAAAAGCGTTGATCGCGAGAACCACGGCAGTTGCCGGACTTGCACTAACAGCATAGGTGTTGGTCTCGACATGCGCGACTGCCACAGGGGCAAAGGTAATAGAGGCGCTACTGCCGCTGGCATTTTTGGCGGGGGCGGCGACCACTACCTGGTGTTCAGCCTGGTTGAGGGCCTGTTGTAGGGCAGTAATCCCTGGCTGATCAAAACCATCGTCATTGCTCAGCAGTATGCGTAATGTGTCATTGCAACTGGCACGCTTGTCGATCTCTGGTGCTGGTATCTTTTCTCGACTCGTGGCTGAAAAAGGTAAAAAACTGATAAGTAACAAAGGCGCGGTGATACCGATTCGAGCGAGCATGGTCATTATGATTCCCTGTTCGACATTTTTACTCTCCATTTGATACGCACAGCGTTGCCGCAGTATGACAAACTACCTATCAAGGCCTATCGCTTATTGCTCAGCACGGGGCCGCTTACTAGCGGTGCTATGGGTGTGCGACAAGTGTGCTTTTTGTTTACTATTCACGGATGCACCCATCATGAAAACAATAATGACTCGTATAAAATAGAGCAAAGGGGAGAGGGAAAGATGAAAATAGTATTGTGTCGACAAGGCTTTAGCGTCATACAGAATATGTTACAGGGCTTGTTGCCCGATGACGAGATTGTTTGTTGTGGGCCTGAAGAGGTCACTACCGTAGCTCGCGATGCCGACGTGCTGATTCCCGCCATCACTCCCTTAGGCGTAGCGGAGCTGTCCCTGCCCAAGCTTAAGTTAGTACAACAATTTGGTGCGGGGCTGGATGCTGTCAATATTCCTGTTGCCAGTGAAAACGCGGTCTACGTGGCTAATGTGCCAGCCGCTGGTACGGGCAATGCAGAGTCCGTTGCAGAGGTGGCGGTGATGCTCATGCTCACCCTGGCCCGGCAATTTCCCAAAACGCAGGAGAATATTCGTAGCGGTGTGGTTGCTGGTCCTACTGGCTGGTCGTTGAAAGGGCGCACGGCACTGATCGTCGGTTACGGCGGTATAGGGCGAGAGGTGGCACGCAGACTCAGTGGTTTTGAAATGGAGTTGCTAGCCGTTTCCCGTAGTGGGCCTAAAAATACAGAGGAGGAGCTGGCCATCACCCTGGCCCAGCACAGTCAGAGTAACGCGCTGCACGAGCTACTGCCCCGAGCAGACTTTGTGATTCTCGCGCCACCGTTGAATGACCATACTCGAGGATTAATTGGTGCAAAAGAATTTGCATTAATGAAACCCTCAAGTTTTGTTGTCAATGTTGCTCGCGGTGGGGTTATAGATTACGAGGCGCTATTGGAAGCTCTACAAAGCCAGCAGATAAGCGGCGCCGGACTCGATGTGTTTTGGCATGAGCCGGTTGATCCGAATGACGCCCTGTTTGAGCATAACGTGATTGCCACCCCCCATATTGGCGGGGCAACGGATCTTAGTTTCAAAGGCATTGCCAGCAAAGTGGCAGATAATATTCGTAGAGTAAGACGCGGAGATCTGCCGGTGAATTGTGTGAATGCCGGTGAGTTTGAGTAAACGACTGATAGCAAGGGACATTCTGCAAAATGGCAAAGCAGTTTTTATCGTAAAACTCTTACTGCTAGCTTGCAGCTGGTTAGTTGGCTTGTCTGCTCAGGGGGAAATCTACAGGTGGACGGATCAACAGGGCCAGCTTCACTTTTCTGATAAAGTGCCTGATAAGACGCCTGAGGAACAAGTGGTTGAGTCCATTGGCGAACAATTAATGATGAATTCTTACCAGGGTAGCGAGGTGACAACGGCCGATTTTCTGGGTCAACGAAACGCCCTTCGACGAGAAAAAGCCTTTCTCCAAGGCTCGCCTGTGGTGATATATAGCGCAGCTTGGTGCGGAGTTTGTAAGCGTGCCAGGCAGTTTTTTAAGACAAACAATATCGCTTATAGTGAATACGATGTGGAGACATCAACCAAAGGTAAAAATGATTTTGCACGTTTGCAGGGTCGTGGCGTGCCGATTATATTGATGAATGGAAAGCGGATGAATGGCTTCGATGAAGGTCGTTTCAAACAGCTTTACAGATGGTGACGCCAGGGGGGGTTCTTGTTTAATCTGACGCATCACGCCACAGAAACTTTTTACACCTAGATCTGTCCGAGTTTATGCTGCTCGAGCTATTTCGAGTAGTGCTTGTTCTCAGAATTAGGTGTGAATTAAGTTTATGGGTGCTAGGGACTTTAGGCAGAGAAAACGTCGAAAATCTGAACGTCGTCTCGGTGAAAGGCGTTTAGTGCACTTTGAGTTTGGGAGTGTCGAGTGGCAAAAAAATATTGAACGCCAGTATGCTATGTGGCCACGTATAGATAGGCGCGCACTTGATCGGCGAACTCGAGAGCGTCGTAACATCTCAAGAAGAACACATAGCACGGGCGTTACACATAGCCCTCGGTGGACTCGGTCGTCCATCTCAACGGATATTTTAAGCGAAGAAGAAAGAGCGATGCTGGCGGACTTGTTTTAGTCGCTATCAATGATAGCAATAAACATTAATTAGCCGTTGGCCAGAGTATCCCAGGGTGAGGCTGCATGGGACAGAGCTGACTTTCGGCCCTTTAGCAGTCTAATGGAAGCAAGCGAGATTAGGTGTTTGCCAGCTCTTGTAAACCGGGAACATCCAGAATTTCAATTTCTTTTTTATCCACGGCGAGAATGCTCTGCTTCTGGAAGCGACTGAAAACGCGACTCACGGTTTCGACAGTCAGGCCGAGATAATTGCCGATATCGGCCCGAGACATGGGTAAGCGAAAACGGATATCCGACAAATTGCGTTTGGCGTTGCGGGCGGAGATACTCAGTAGCAAGGTGGCAACGCGTTCTTCAGCGCTGTTCTTGCTGAGTAACGAGATTAACTGCTGGTCATTAGTAATTTCTTTGCTCATTAACTTGAAGAAATGGCGTTGTAGCGATGGTAGGCTCATGCTCAAATCTTCCATGCGATCAAAAGGGATTTCGCAAATTGCCGCGGTTTCCAGAGCAACGGCTGAGCTGATGTGATGAGTGTGGGCAATACCGTCCATGCCAAAGATTTCACCGGGCAGATAGAAGCCGGTGACTTGCTCTACTCCCTGGTCGTTGACACTATAGGTTTTTATTGAGCCGCTACGTACAGCATATACGGAACGAAATTCATCGCCGCAGTTGTAAACGTAGTTGTCTTTGTGCAGGGGGCGGCCACGTTGGACAATATCATTAAGGCGATCAACTTCGTCGAGTTCGAGAGCGATGGGCAGGCAGAGCGCATTCATGCGGCAATCCCGGCAATTGATTTCGGCACTATGTGGACATTGCTGTGACATGGAGAACCTCTGATAATTCTGCTGAGTCTATGTATTGTAACCCTTTTTTTCCACTGTCATATAACCAATCCTGAGCAGGTTGTGAGCTGCCCTGCCCAAGTTCAGAGGGCCGTAGAAAGCTTATCGCAGATGCTGGAAAGATTGACAACACCGAGTGTATTTAAGGTCAGCTTGTCGTCCTCTTCTTTTAACCATTCCCTGGGAATGAGTGAGGCGAGTCGCCGATGTAGTTGCGCAGTGGTGGGGGTCATAGTGTGTTCACAAAGCAGTTGCTGAATCAGTTGGAAATTGACAGTCTTATTGTCAGCCAGACGAAAATGACTGTGGACCGGTAGTTTTCTGTCAGCGAGTAAGTTTACATAGTGTTCGCTGGAGGGTGTATTGTATTGGTAACGTCCCGCGTCGAGACTGAGTGCGGCTATGCCAAAACCGAGCCAAACAGGGATACTCCTTGCCATATAACCCCAGGGTGTCGCTTCAAGTTTGCTCTGTTGGGATACAGTACCCTGAGCGTGAGAAGGGGCAAAAAAATTGTTGTTGCCACAGCCTCGCCACCTGCAATCCTGGAAGTGTTGGTTGATTCGGGCTAACTGGTTTTGACTGGCCATTCTATCTTGTAGTGACGTTGGCCCGCTTTTCTGACTCAAGACTTCTATCTGGTTACAGTGAGAGATTTCCAGTAAATTGAGAAGGCGGTCGAGAAAGTCAGGGTGAGTTTGAGCGCTAAATTTGATCACGCAACTAAGCTCGAATGATCTGTAGTCCGATAACAATTGTAGTGCTGTTTCAATTTTTGACAGGCTGCGGTCACCGCTGGCAACACTGGCATCAATATGTAATTGGATGGCAGTAAAGTTTAAACCTTTCATCAGGGCGAGATTGGTTTTCTCCAGTTCCATGGGTGTCACTGCCATGCCGCGTGTAGAGCCTTCTTGTTGATGAGTGAAGTGGCTGCTTAAACGAAAGCATAGTTCAGTGATAGCCTCGGGTGAAAATTGTTGTAGCGGGCTGCCGCGCCACCAAATGGAAGCTACTGGTTGATGCCGGTTGTAGAGTGAGCGTCGCAGTGTGACCTCTTGGCAAATTAGGTGCTCGTAGTCTTCTACGCGTTGCCGGGGGCAGTAAATATTGATGCCCATTGGCGCGATGCTACTCAGTCCGGGACTGCTCAGCTCGAGACGACTGGATTCTTCTTCCACAGGTACTTCATGACTGATGTCATAGAGGGGGAGCAGCGAGGATTTAAAGCCGGTTGTGAGGGAGCGCTGAATGGTAGAGTGGCTAAAGTTTGTCATCTGGGTGTTGGATTAGCCGTGATAGGCTTCTTTACCGTAATATGAGAGCTGACTCTAGAGGGCATCGCGGGCGCAGCATATGATTTGTATCAAACAGCTTGCCCTCACTGCTATATTTAATGGCGCGAATGGGTATGCTCTGACTTGACATCTTGTTAGCGACACTCTGTAAGCCAGGTACTAGAGAGATAGAGAGGGAGTCATCGATGGAAAATATATTGGCGGTAATCAATCACTGGGATGATGCTGAGGTTATTCTCGCCGAAGCTGAGAAGCTTCGCACACGCTTCCATACGGGTCTAGAGGTACTTGTGCCAGTGCACGATCAACTCGGGGAATTAAGTAAATACCTTAATCTTCAAGATTTTAGCCAGTTGCAGGAAGAAATAGTGAGTGCCGAAAGGAATCGTCTTGAAAACCTGTGTGCGGGTAAAGGTTATCGACTGCATGTGGAGTGGACGACAAAAGTACACGCGACTATCGTCGAAAAAGCCCAGGATTATGGCGCTGGTTTAATTGTCATGATGGCGAGCCACGATCCCGTTTTGTCGGCACTTATTCATACCCCGGATGATTGGCACCTGTTCCGCGATACGCCCTGCCCGGTGCTGGCACTGGTGAAAGACAGAAAAAGCTGTCAACAGGTGATAGCGGCGATTGATGTGCTGGATAACCAAGAGCCTCAACAACAACTGACCGCACGGTTGCTCGACAACGCCGCTGCTATGGCAAAGGTTGAAGATGTGCCACTAGCAATCTTGAGCGTAGTGCCCGATCCCGCTTTGGTTTATGCGGGTATCCTTAATGCTCCGATGAGTGGTGATTTTCTACTCGACACAATAGCAGCGGCCAAAAAGAAAACCCAGGCGTTGGTCGAGCGTCTGGGTATTAACCCTGAGGCTATTGATGTGGTGACGGGTCGTGTTGAAGACGTGGTAAGTCAAAGAGCTTCGCAGAATAATGCTCTGTTAGTCATTGGTAATGCCGCTAATAAGGGATTGAAGGGTTTGTTAATCGGCAACACCGCAGAGCGTATTCTACGCAGTATGAAGACCGATATGCTGGTGGTTAATTAATGGGCTTCAATGTGACTGATTAGTCGTTGTAGGCCTTACCCCAGAGCAGTAGCAGGCGCTGTTTACGACCGCAATTCCAACTGTAAAATTTATAGCGTTTGGGGTTTTTCTGGTAATAGTTCTGGTGGTAGTCTTCAGCTGGATAGAACTCACTGGCTGCAGTGATTGCTGTTTTCACTGGTGCGGGTAGTAAACCACTCGCGTCGAGCTGCTGCTTACTTTTTTCAGCCAGTTCATGTTGTCGGTCATTAGTATAAAACACCTCACTTCGGTACTGACTGCCTCGGTCGCAGAATTGTCCGCCGTCATCGACGGGATCAATGTTAATCCAGAAGGTCTCGAGCAGTTCTTCATAAGTGATTTTTTCAGGGTTAAAAATAACTTGCAGAGCTTCTGTATGCCCCGTTGTGCCACTGGATACTTGCTTATAAGTGGGTTTGACTACTGTACCGCCGGTGTAGCCTGAAGTTGTGGAGATAACGCCGTCCAGAGCATCGAAAGGCGGCTCCATGCACCAGAAACAACCGCCAGCAAAGATGGCTTTCTCGGTATCGGGCTCAGCGTATAGTGTCGGTACTAGAGAGCAGGACAGTGTAAGAATAGCGAGAAAGCGCCGCAATGTTCGTTTAAGCTGATGGCTCATTTTCCTTTTCCCTTTCACATGGATAGATCTTGGGCTGTATGTTCGCTTTTAGTTTGATGAACGCTAGAGTAAATCGTTCCCTATGAAAGTGTTATTGACGGGTGTTGTCGTTACGATGATCTGTTTCTTCGCGTCAATAATGCGTACATTTGCCCGACGCGCTTGCTGAGCTCTATCATCGGGCGTCATTGGCAGAGAGGGCGAGTCAGCCTTGGCCTTTTTGCCAAATGTAGGTTTCGCGAGATAAGGAACGCAATAATAGCTGTTCATCTATAGATTCAGTATCTGGGCTAAAGTCATTGCGGTTAAGTTATTCGTTCCCAATGTTGACGGAACTGTTCGGCATTTTCACGGCATACTTCTAGTTCTGGCTCCGTTTATGACAGCCGCTTTTTTTACCATGACCAGAGGGCTGAACATCATAGATATAGCCTGCAATTTCTTGGCGTGTTGCCTCATCAATAGCTTGTGGGGGCATAAGCCCGAATTTATCAACCGCATGGTGGAGCATGGCGGCATGGGGGTCAGGGGCTATCACCCAGGCCGAGACTCTTTCAATAAATTGCGCTCTGTCGGGATAGGTTTTCAGATAGTGCTTCTTTACCATTGCCATAGGCGGAGCCAGACGTTTTGGGTGAGCGTTACCTGTACCCGTGTGAACTTGCTGTTCGCTAGCAGATTCTTTCCTGGAATGTTTGCCCTTACCGCCTTTGTGGGGCTGATGGCAGGACAGACAATGGTTTTCAAACAGGGTTTTAGCCCCGTTACCGGTTTCTGCACTCGCTGTCGTGTTACTCCCTTGTTCGCTGGCAATAAGCTGGGGGCTAAGTGATACAAACGCAAGAGTAACAACGATTTTTATTAGTTGTTTCATCATATCTGCCCCCGTTTTTGGGCAGCCCCCCTTCTGACTGTTACAGCCTCTATTTCTACACCCTGTGAATCAGTTTTTCTCACCGGCTCTATCCTAAAGCAGTGCTTAGCGCAGGTAAGTGATATTTATCAATGACTACCTTTTATTCGTCGAGTCATCAGATGCGAGTTGACGCTTGTTTAGAGGTACCTTGGTTCTAGCCGTTAGCTATTTACCTTTGTAGACTGGCGGGCGTTTTTCAATAAAGGACTGTACACCCTCTGCGGCGTCTTCGGTATTGGCCAGAGTTTTCATCACCGGAATAAACTCATCAACTGCGGCTTTGGGGCTGTCGAAGTAGTAGGCCCGAGAGCTTTTCAACGTGGCCTGTACAGCCAGGGGTGCTTGCTTGGCAATTTCTTCTGCCAGTTCCAGGGCGCGATTAAACGCGTCGCCATCGTCGACAATTTCTTGAATAAAGTTGTAACGCAGGGCTTCTTCGGCATTGAACTCATAGCCTGTGAGTAAGACCTTCATCGCGTTGCCCCAGCCAGCCCGCTCGACCATGCGGAAGGTGGCGCCAGCCGCCGCCATCACGCCGCGACCCACCTCAAGCTGTGAAAAGCGCGCACTTTTCTCTGAGACCACGATCTCCGTTGCCAGCATCAGTTCAATAGCGGCGGTGTAGCAAATGCCATTCATGGCTGCGACGACCGGTTTCGTGCGGAAAGGGGGCTTGAGTGAAAAGGGGTCAATGCCATTGGTGGGTAGAATGGCTTCGCCATTTTTCATGGCATCGGCGAATTTTGGCAGATCGAGGCCTGCTGTAAAATGTTTTCCGTGGGCGAAAAGTACGCCTACCCAAAGCTCGCTATTTTTTTCTAATTCGGCGTAGGCATCAGCCAGTTCGCTAAACATCTTTGGTGTAAAGCCATTGTACTTTTCGGGGCGATCGATGCCGATTAAGAAAATATTGCCTCGCACTTCAGTACTGATTTGTCCATCGTGGTGGCGGTCATTTTGATCGATAGTGCTACTCATAGTGCAGATCCCATGGTTTGATTGATAACAGGTGATGTTTTTAAAAGAATAAATAACGGCGTGTTGTGCCGGTACCTTAGGTGCCTGTAAATACCGGTTCGCGTTTTTCCATCATCGCGGCAATACCTTCTCTTGCGTCATTAGAGTCAAAGCTTGCCGATTGATGGAGAGCTTCATTGGCGAGTCGCGAATGGGGGTCCCAGTCGAGGTTGCTAATAATGGATTGCTTCATTGCCTGTACGGCGTTTGGCGCACAAGCGGCAATTTCTTCAGCTAATTCAAGAGATTTTGCCCACACTTGTTCAGCAGGAAGGGCATAATTAAAAAGACCTATCCTCTCACCTTCATGACCGCTAAAACGCCGTCCGGTGAACATTAATTCATTGGCTTTTGTGAGACCGATAAGGCGAGGCAGAATATAGGACAGTGACATGCCCGAATGCATGCCGAGGCGAGCGAAATTGGCACCGTAGAGAGCATTGCTGCTGGCGACACGAATATCACTGAGTAGAGCGACACCAAAACCGCCACCGATGGCATGGCCGTTGAGTGCGCCGATGACGGGCACTTTTATCTTTAGCAATTCCATGCAAGTGCTGTAAGTGTCAATCAAACCCTGCTGGCTAAAGGGTATTTTTGAATTTTCGGCACCGCCTTTAAAATCGCCCCCCGCACAAAAGCTTTTCCCGGTGCCGGTAATAATAAGACAGCGGATACCGGTGTCTTTTTTGGCAGCTGTGATAGCGTCTTTCAAGGCCTCAAGCATTTCGGGTGTCAGACTGTTGCGATTGTCCGGACGGTTAAAAACAAGCTGTCCAATTAAGGTGTGCTGGGGCTTCTTGACATGTTTTATACCCTCAATGGTTGCGTCACTTAAACGGGCATACCAGGCCGCTTGGTCGGTCATCGTTTTAGTATCCTAAAAATAATGTGGGGTAGCGATTTCGTGATGTTCATAACCTTCATCGCCGGGTATGAGGGGTGGAGCGCCTTCTTTTTCGGCTTTGACAGGCAGTATCCTCGGTAGATCGCGCGACAGTGCAATGGCTTCGAGCAAGCTTTGGCTTTGCTCGTGTCCTGTTAAGCCTTGAATATTCTTGATGGTGGGGAAAAATATCTGGAAGCCTTCTTCACGCTGTTTGCGTAGAGCTTCGTCGGGGTTTACCCAGCACTGCGAGACCACTTCGTGGTTGTCAATAATAGGCTCTTGCTCAGCGGGCGCGCGGCAAATAAAGAAGCGGGTGTCGAAGCGGCGGGGCATCACAATGGGCGTTACCCAGTGACTGTAGTAGTACATCTGATCAGTGGCCAGGGTGAGTTCTTCTTTACGGCAAATTTCCAGTAAATTTATCTCGCGCTTATTCAACGCTTCACGGTATTCGGTAAAGCGCTGTTTGATAGAGGGGGAATTAAAACTGATGATTTTTCCGCTCTTATCGTAGGCGAGTAAAATGCCCGCTTCTTCAAAAACTTCACGAATACCGCCCATCCAGTAAGCGAGGCCATATTTTGGCACACCCAGAATGGCGCTCGCCTCTTGATCAGTGTGGCCGGAAAAAAGTGCCTCGTACTCTTTGTCGGCGTCATGCAAATCGACTTTACCGCCGGGGAAGACAAAGGCACCACTAAAAGACTCGGATTTACCGCTGCGCTCCTGCAGCAGTATTTCGAGACCGTTTTCGGAATCGCGGACTAAAATGACGGTGGAGGCGTAGTGTAGTTTAGGGTTTTCCATTTTTTATTCCTTTAAGTGACAAGGTTTTTTGTTGTTTTTATTTGCGCAAATCGTGTGTAGTTGGAGTCCAGGCAGACTTTGCAATTATACCCTTTACATAACAGTTAGCCTCAACGCTACTAAATATGCGGGATCAAACTACCATTGCGCAACAGGGTGTCGACCAGGGCTTGATCTTGGCTGTCTAACAGATCCAACTCGGCAGCACACAGACGGCGAGAATCGGCCAGTCTTGTCGCGAAGGGCAGCGTGCAGGGATATAGCTCGCCGTCCACCGCTAGAACTGCAGGGTCACCGGCCAGAGCAGCGAATCGAGAGGCTGGATGGCAGTGCAGGGTCGTGTCCCCTTCGAGCGCTTCAAATGACGGGTGGTTCCCGTCAGTAGCATCGTCAAGATCGACGTCTAATGCAAGGTCGGGATATTTCCGGGTGGTCATAAAACGAGCGAACCACTTCGCCAGTTGTTCTTTGTCATCGAGCTGACGCAGGAGCAAATTTCTCACCTCATCGATAAAGCGTTCGTCAATGGCGCCCCTGGCCATTGCGCTGGTCAAAGGGGGATCGCGGTAGACCAGCGCGTCAGAGAGGGTGTTTTGAGACAGAAGCTCAGTGGCCAAGTCGCTGAGTAATTCCGTTGCGCTAGGGGCGCGAAAGCCGATGGAGTAGGTCATGCACGCCCCTTCTGCAACACCCCAGTGGGCGAGGCCCGGTGGTAGATACAGCATGTCGCCGGGTTCTAGCAGCCATTCTTCACTTTGCTCAAAACTGTCGACAATGCGCAGTTCTGGGCCTTTGAGCAAAGGGGTGTTGAGATCGCAATACTGTCCCAGGCGCCAACGTCGTTGTCCCTGCCCCTGTAGCAAAAATACATCGTATTGGTCGAAATGGGGCCCTACACTGCCCTGATCGGCGGCATAGCTGAGCATAATATCGTCGACTCGCCACTGGGGAAGAAAGTCGAAATGACGGAGCAACTCGTGCACCTCGGGTACCCACTGGTCGACGGCTTGTACTAGCAGTGTCCAATGGCTGGACGGCAGGTTATGGAAGTCTTGATCAGTGAAAGGACCACACCGTAATTCCCAGTAGGGTGCGGCTGTGTTTTCAATAATGAGTCGCGATTCAATATCTTCTTCCAGTGCCAGGCCGGCAAGCTCGTCGGCCTCAAGGGGCGATATAAACCCCGGAAAGGCCTGACGAATTAACAGCGGTTTGCGCTGCCAGTACTCGGCAAGGAAGTTGTCGAGCCCGCCGCAGTTAGCAAACCATTGCTGCGCTAAAGCCTGTTTCGACAAAGCGTCTTTCGAGAAGGCCTGCTCGGCGCTTGAGTTCCCAGATTGCTCGGACACTTAGATATTTCTGGCTTGCTCTGCGGCATTACCCGTGTAGCTTTGCGGTGTCATGGCTAATAATGCTTGTTTTGCCGATTCAGGAATTTCCAGGGTTTTAATAAATACGCTAAGACTTGCTTGCGTAATATCCTGGCCGCGGGTCAGGGCCTTGAGTTTTTCGTAGGGTTCGGGCACACCGTAGCGGCGCATTACGGTTTGAATCGGCTCGGCGAGCACCTCCCAGGCGTTGTCGAGATCATCACTCAAGCGCTGGGCATTGAGTTCTAATTTACTGAGGCCTTTTTCGATCGAGCTGTAGGCAATCAGGCTGTAGCCGAGGCCGACTCCCATATTGCGCAATACGGTGGAATCCGTAAGGTCTCGCTGCCAGCGCGATACTGGCAATTTTGCCGCTAAATGATTGAGCAGGGCATTGGCGATGCCGAGGTTGCCCTCGGCATTTTCAAAGTCGATGGGATTGACTTTGTGGGGCATGGTCGATGAACCGACTTCGCCAGCAATGGTTTTTTGCTTGAAATAGCCGATGGAAATATAGGCCCAGATATCGCGATTGAGATCGATCAGGATTGTATTCGCTCGGGCGATGGCGTCGAATAATTCAGCGATATAATCGTGGGGTTCAATTTGTGTGGTGTAGGGATTTAAACAAAGCCCCAAACTGCTAATAAATTGTTCGGCATTGGCCTGCCAATCGATATCGGGGTAGGCGCTGAGATGGGCGTTGTAGTTACCTACGGCACCGTTGACCTTGCCGAGAATTTCCACGGCGCGGATCTGTTCGATCTGTCGTCGCAGCCGGGCCACCACATTGGCCAGCTCTTTACCCATGGTGGTGGGGGAGGCCGTTTGCCCGTGGGTACGTGAGAGCATTGGCTCGTTGGCGAATTCATGGGTGAGGCTAGCCAGGGTGCGACAGATATTTTCTAGCGCCGGTAGTAGTACGTCATCACGCCCCGCTTTTAACATTAGCGCGTGAGAGAGGTTGTTGATATCTTCAGACGTGCAGGCGAAGTGGACAAATTCACCGGCGGCATTGAGTTCTTCATTGTCAGAAAAATAGTCTTTAAGGAAGTATTCCACCGCCTTTACATCGTGGTTAGTGGTACTTTCAATAGTCTTGACTGCGGCTGCGTGGCTTTCGTCAAAATTGGCTAGCAGCTGTTCAAGAAAGTCGTTGGTTTGCGTTGAAAATGCGGGTACTTCAATAACCCCAGGGTGGTTGGCGAGTTGTTGTAACCAGCGAACTTCAACCTGAACACGGTATTTAATTAAACCAAATTCGCTGAAAATAGGGCGCAATGCGCTGGTTTTGGTGCCGTAGCGGCCGTCGATGGGGGAGACAGCGGAGAGTGCAGAGAGATCCATAAAGAGTGTCCAGGTACGAGTAAATATTAGCGATTAATAACGAGCTGACGGAAGAAGGCCAGTGTCGCGATTAATGCGAAGCATTTTAACGGATTTTGCCCGTCTCTGGGGGCTTACCGTCTCTCTTGCTGAAAAGCTTCAAGATGTTTGAGCAGGTGGCTGCGAAACACAAAAAAATGCCAGCGCCGACCGCCCAGTTGCTGCCAGAGAATGGCTGCTCGAATGGCCGCAAACAACAGACAGCGCACCCGATTAGCGACGGAAGTCTGTTGCAGGTGGTTGGCCTGCCCGCTCACCTGTATCCGAAAGCGCTGCGTGCTAATGGTCTTTTGATAAACGTCGGCGATGTTGGCGATCACATTGTCGTGACTTAACGAGAAATGTTCCGCCTGCATTTTGGCGCGCTCGATACCCTGACCGATTTGTTGAAGCATGGCTTTATCTTTGCCGACCTTGCGCTGTAGGTGCATTACGCCAATGACATAGCGCAGGGTATCAGGGCGACGGTTTTTATACTTGTCGCGAAACAGTTGCTGAATGGCCTCTACGCCAATCTCAAGATTATGTGCGGCATTGTGCTCGCCGTAACTGAAAACGGCTTCCGTTGACTCCGGGTTCTGTTCCAGCAAACTGTTGATTTCAACATTCAACTGGTCAACGGGAATGCTGCCGGTGCGCGCCAGGTTGTCGACCAATTGGCAAGCCTGAAAGACGCCGGCCAGGGCTATGGCCTGGTCGCGAGTAGGGCGGCGCATCACGCTGGGTTCCGACTGCTTTCGATGACACCGCCGCCCAGGCAAATATCATCCTGGTACATCACCAGGGATTGCCCAGGTGTTGCGGCGCGTTGGGGTTCGTCAAAGGTGACGGTGCAGGCCGTGCCATTGTCGCTCAGCTTAATTCGACAGGCCTGATCACTTTGCCGGTAGCGAATTTTGGCCATGCAGGAAAACTCAGAGCCAGCGGGGCGAGGGTTGATCCAGTGTAACTGGCTAACATTGAGCTCCATGCTAAATAGCAAGGGGTGATTATTACCCTGAGCAACGATCAAGGTGTTGTTGGGGACGTCTTTGGCGACCACATACCAGGGGGCTTCGTCGGCCGTTTTTACGCCGCCAATGCCGAGACCCTCGCGCTGACCGAGAGTGTAAAACATCAAACCCTGATGCTCACCGAGTTGAGTTCCATCAGGTGTTTTTATTGGCCCCGGTTGTGCGGGTATGTACTGTTCGAGAAAGTCCTTAAAGCGGCGTTCCCCGATGAAGCAAATACCGGTACTGTCTTTTTTGTTGTAGGTAATAAGCCCGTGCTCTGCGGCCAGTCGCCTGACTTCAGTTTTTTCCAGCTCGCCCACGGGGAAAAGCGTTTTATTGAGGGCGGCGGCTTCAACGGCGTGCAGAAAGTAGCTTTGATCTTTATTGTTGTCGAGGCCTTTGCGCAACAGGGTGTGGCCGTTTTCAGTGTGCTTGCGCACATAGTGGCCGGTGGCGATAAAATCGGCGCCCAGTAGCTCAGCATACTCGAGGAAGACTTTGAATTTAATTTCTCGATTGCAGAGAATATCGGGGTTGGGTGTGCGACCAACGCGGTATTCATCGAGGAAATATTCAAAGACGTTATCCCAGTACTCGGCGGCAAAATTGGCGCTGTGCAGAGGGATGCCCAATGTCTTGCAGACTTTTTCTGCATCGCTCAAATCTTGCTGGGCGGTGCAATACTCCGTGCCGTCGTCCTCGTCCCAGTTCTTCATAAATAAGCCCTCAACGTCATAGCCCTGTTGCAATAACAATAGGGCGCTAACGGAGGAGTCGACACCGCCGGACATGCCGACGATAACTTTACGGTTCTTAGGGTTATGAGTTTTAATAGGCGCTGGGTTTGGGTTGTTTGGCATGAGCTCGAATACTGCGTTTAGACACTTGAGATGAAAGGGATCATTCTACCGATAATCGTTAATGATCTCTAATGGGTAGCGCTTACCGTTACAATAATCGTCCAATGTTTTAATAACCATTGGGCTACGCATCTCATTTTCACGTGCGCGCAATTCGGTTTCGCTAAGCCAAAGTGTTTCGATAATATCGCTATCGAGTACAGCATACCTGTCCTGCTCCAGAGCTTGGCAAAGAAAAGCCATACGGTAATAGGTGGTCTGGTTGTGGGGTGAGGTATAAATACTGATGCCGAGCAAGTGGTTTGGTTTTACTCGCCAGCCCGTTTCTTCGAAGGTTTCCCGCGTGACAGCGTCAAGTATACCCTCGCCGGGTTCGACATGTCCGGCGGGCTGATTGATAACAATGCGTCCATTATCTTCTTCTTTCACCAGTAGAAAGCCCTGCTCACCGGGTACAAGCGCGGCGACAGTTAAATGAATCTGATGGGGCATGGGTTTTCTCTTGAGTGTGGCCGACGTAATGACATTAATTAGGAAGGTTTCTTGCCAGCAGGTCTGGCTTTTCGGCTCTTGTCTTGACTTGGACGGCGGGGTGCCGCTACCTTTATTTGCCGGTGCTCGCCGAGTGCGAGCCCATCAAGCGACCACTCGCCGATCTGGGTACGTACCAGGCGTAAAACGGGAAAACCCACATGGGCACACATGCGCCGCACTTGGCGATTGCGACCCTCGCAGATAGTCAGTTCGATCCAGCTGGTGGGAATGTTTTTACGTTCACGTATAGGGGGAAACCGGGGCCAAATAACGGGTGCTGCTACGCGGCGTGCACTGGCGGGGCGAGTGGGGCCATCTTTCAGTGTTATGCCCTCCGCTAAACGCGCGATGGCGAGCTCAGTGACATCACCCTCAAGCTGAGCGAAGTAAGTTTTTGGCAGCTTAAAACGGGGATTGCTGATTTGAGCTTGCAAGGCGCCGTTATCGGTTAGCAATAATAAGCCCTCTGAGTCACGGTCCAGGCGACCGGCGGGATAGATCTTGGGGATGTTTAGATAATCACTCAGCCCGGGGTGGCCATCGGCAGCGGTGAATTGACTCAGCACACCAAAGGGTTTGTTAAATAGAAGCAGTTTCGTCATAGCCAGCGCAATGAGGTTGTGTGGTTGGCGCATTTTAATGGAGCGGGGGCTATTGTAACAGCTGCTCTTACCTGTTTTGGCTGCCGGTTTAACAGGGGCTGTTTAAGAAGAGGAGTGCCGCGAAGTACAGCCAGACGATCACAGGGCAGGTGCTAAACACTCCACCCTCGAGCACAAAAGTGATGTGCTCGAGGGTGATTTACCTGTGACAACCTGTTTGTGATGACCCGAAAGACTGCGGCGTTAACGGTTAAAGCTATCCACTGCATTGACCGGCCCTTCTGTGCTGCAAGGTGGGCAACCCTCCTGATCGTTTGGTGCTGGCTCGTGGGAGCGAATATTAGCGGCGTGTACGCCCTTGCTGCCTCGAACAAGGTCAAACACAACGCTTTGTCCGGCTTTGAGGGTTTTATAACCCTCCATTTCGATAGCTGAATAGTGGGCAAAAATATCATCACCGCTGCTATCATCAGAGAGTAAGAAACCGTAGCCCTTGGCATTGTTGAACCATTTCACTCTACCTTGTGACATAAGACACCTCCTGAATACATTTATTTTTATAGTTGGTATTTTTTACTGATCTTGTTGGTCTGCCTGGTAAAGCTATTCCCTAGCAGGGCAGAAAACCAATCAGTTAATCGAACTATTTTTATGCGCTATGGTGAGAGATGTCAAGTTGTGGGCTTTACCGGGTGTCTAGTAGTGAAGGAGGATCGACAAAAACCCATCCTCAATGATGAAAGTTATTTCCAAGCGGCGTATGCTGTACCTATAACATAACGCCCAATAGAGAATGACAGAAACAGTGATGCAACGCTTTAAGAATACCCGGCTCCAGAATGAAGATAGCGCGGGCGACGATGCTTTTGATGACATTGGCGATGGCACTGCAACTATTGCCGATGCGGTTAAGCCCAAGCTGAAAAAACCCCCCATGTACAAGGTTTATTTGCTCAACGACGACTACACCCCGATGGAATTTGTGGTGGAAGTACTACAGCTGTTTTTCTCTCTCGATAAGGAGCTTGCCGTTCGCGTGATGCTGAAAGTACACACCGAAGGTAGGGGTGTTTGCGGGGTTTACAGTCGAGAGGTTGCAGAAACCAAAGCCGGCATGGTGAATGCTTATGCACGTGAAAAAGAACACCCCTTGCTGTGCGAAATCGAACCTTCTGAAGATAATGATGATGACGGCCTTTAGCGGGAGTAGCTCATGTTAAGCCGAGATTTAGAACGAACTTTGAATACCACTTTTCAGGGCGCCAATACCAAGCGCCATGAATTTGTCACGGTTGAGCACTTGTTGCTGGCCTTGCTAGACAACGGTTCGGCGGTTGATGTTCTTAATGCCTGTGGGGCCGATATTGATGTGCTGCGCAATGACCTGGGTGAATTTATTGAATCCACTACACCGCTGTTGCCCGAGGGCGATGAATTGCGAGAAACTCAGCCGACTCTGGGTTTTCAGCGGGTGATTCAGCGCGCCATTTTCCACGTGCAATCCTCCGGTAAAAATGAAGTGCAGGGCGCCAATGTATTGGTGGCTATCTATAGTGAGCAGGAAAGCCAGGCTGTTTATTTTCTGCGGTTACAGAATATTTCAAGGATTGATCTGGTCAATTATATTTCCCACGGTATTCCCAAATTTGCCAATCAGTCTGAGCGCGAGGGTGACGAAGCTGAGACGCCAACGAATGCTGGCTCGACGGTGGGAGAGGAGGCCGCTCCTGAAGCGACTCTACTGGAACAGTTTAGCTCCAATTTAAATCATCAAGCTGAACAGGGGTACATCGACCCTCTGGTGGGACGAAGTGCCGAGTTGGAGCGCGTAGGGCAAGTGTTGCTGCGTCGACGCAAAAATAATGCGCTGTTGGTGGGCGAATCTGGGGTTGGTAAAACGGCTATTGCCGAGGGTCTGGCCAAACTGATCGTCGAAGGTAAAGTGGCGGAACCACTGGCGAGCAGTGTGGTTTACTCCCTCGATATGGGCGCGTTGCTTGCCGGTACTAAATACCGTGGCGATTTTGAAAAGCGCTTTAAAGGCTTGCTGGCTGAATTAAAAAAGGAAGAGCACGCCATTCTATTTATCGATGAAATTCACACCATCATCGGTGCTGGTGCGGCATCGGGTGGGGTAATGGATGCCTCCAATTTGCTGAAGCCTCTGCTCACCTCTGGCCAGTTGCGTTGTATTGGTTCAACGACCTATCAGGAATATCGCGGCATTTTCGATAAGGATAGAGCACTGTCTCGTCGCTTTCAGAAAATCGATGTGCCCGAGCCCTCGGTGGCTGAAACAGTTGATATTTTAAAGGGCCTGAAATCGCGCTTCGAGGAACACCACGGGTTACGCTACACCCAGGGCGCATTGAAATCTGCGGCGGAATTGTCGGCGAAATATATTACCGACCGTTTTCTTCCTGACAAAGCCATTGATGTGCTCGATGAGGCCGGCGCGTTTCAACAGTTACAGCCAGTGTCAAAGCGCAAGAAAACCATTGGTGTCGTGGATGTCGAAAACACCGTTGCGAAAATTGCCCGCATCCCGGCGAAGAGTGTTTCCTCCTCTGATAAAGAGCAGCTGCGAAATCTGGGCGACAAGCTTAAACGTGTGGTGTTTGGCCAAAATGAGGCTATTGAGTCTCTGGACTCGGCCATCAAGCTTGCTCGTGCCGGTTTGCGTGAAACGACTAAGCCGATTGGTTCTTTCTTATTTGCCGGGCCAACAGGTGTTGGTAAAACAGAAGTATCTCGTCAGCTGGCCTTGACACTGGGTGTTGAGTTGCAACGCTTTGATATGTCAGAGTATATGGAGCGCCACACCGTATCGCGTTTGATTGGAGCCCCTCCGGGTTATGTGGGTTTTGACCAGGGCGGCCTGCTTACCGACGCAGTCACTCAACATCCTCATTGTGTGGTGTTGCTTGATGAGATTGAGAAAGCCCATCCGGATGTTTTCAATCTGCTGTTGCAGGTCATGGACCACGGTACACTCACCGACAATAATGGTCGCAAAACGGACTTCCGTAATGTTATTTTGATTATGACCACTAACGCGGGTGCCCGTGAAATGAGTCGCACCTCGATGGGCTTTACCACGCAAGATAATAGTAGCGATGGTATGGAGAGCATTAAAAAGATGTTTGCGCCTGAGTTTCGCAATCGTCTCGATGCCATCATTCAATTCGAGCCGCTAGGTAGCGATATTATTGGCACCGTCGTCGATAAGTTTCTGGTTGAGCTGCAGGCGCAGCTCGACGATAAATCGGTGGCTCTTGAGGTGGATGAAGACGCTCGCCTCTGGCTCGCAGAAAATGGTTACGATGAGGATATGGGCGCGCGGCCCATGGCTCGACTGATTCAGGAAAAACTCAAAAAACCACTGGCTGAAGAGGTGTTATTCGGTAAGTTGTCAAACGGTGGTGGTACGGTTAAAGTCAGTCTTGAAGACGGTGATATTGCCATTGAGATTGTGCCGGCTTAATAATGTAGCAACCGTACAACAGGAAGGCTAGTGAAAGCTCTTTAGAAGAGCGCAAGGAGGGTCACTAAGCTTTCAACATAAAAAAACCGGGTCATCAGCCCGGTTTTTTTATGTTTCATCATTCGCTAACGGCGCCTTTCTAAAGCTAATGTATTCGCTCTAGAGCTAAGGTGGGCGCTGTAAAAGAGGCTGCTTTAAGGTACGCAGGCCTAGCGTGCTCGGTAGGTGATCCGGCCTTTACTTAAATCGTAGGGTGTTAATTCCACCTTAACCTGGTCACCAGTTAAAATACGAATGTAGTTCTTGCGCATTTTGCCGGAGATATGAGCGGTCACAACATGACCATTCTCCAGTTTTACGCGGAATGTGGTATTGGGCAAGGTGTCAATCACCTCGCCATCCATTTCAATATGTTCTTCTTTCGCCATACTACTGCCTGATTCCAGCTCTGCTTGTAAACATCGGGGCGGCATTGTGCACTATTAATTTGCGCTTAGCAAAAATAACCGCTTTTTCAATGCTTATTTGCCGTAGGGAGAAGGCTTGTGGTCCTCTCAAAGGTGTAGATTGCGGCTTATAGAGGCTTTAATACTGATCTTTTCTGGCGCTAGAGGTGGCCTGTTGCGTCAGTCTACTGACTTCTCGGTCGATGGTATAAACGCCGTGACCTTCAGCGGTAATCATCTCGATACGGTCAAGCGTTGACTTGAGCTTAAATTCTTCCTCGTGCTGTTCTGCCACGTACCACTGCAGAAAGTTATGGGTAGAAAAGTCTTTTTCGTTGAGAGCGACTTCTACCAGGGCGCTAATCTCGCGTGATATTTCAACTTCGTGCTGGAGGGTCTCCTGAAAAATGTCTTTCACCGAATCCCAGGATGTTGGGGGTGCGTCGATTTGCCCAAGTTGCGGTAATGCGCCCGTTTCCAACATATAGTCAAACAACTTCTCCATATGCTGTTTTTCTTCAGTGGCCTGTAAGCGAAAAAAAGTGGCACAACCGTCGTAGCCTTTGCTCGAACACCATGCACTCATTTGTAGATAAAGTATTACCGAATAGCTTTCAGAGTTTATTTGTGCATTCAGTTTTTTTGTCAGATTATCGCTCAGCATGATGTTTTCCTAATGACACGGTAAGAAAAGTGATCTTAGCACAACTTGCGTAGCACTTTTGAGAGAGCGTGCTTGCTATGTTGAGAGTCGGTTTAGAGTCGCTAAGTCTCACGTTAAGCGAGAAGTACTGTGGCAAAAAATGAGCTTTTAAGGCCTTAGATACGCAGCCAGCGATTTTCAATATACAGTTCACTAGGGCGAAACTTTGACTTATAAGTCATCTTAGCGCTGTCTCTAATCCAGTAACCGAGATAGAGATAGTCAAGTGCCAGTTCACGAGTTATTTCAATTTGCCGAAGGATGGCCAGCGTGCCGAGGCTACGCAGAGAAAGATCGGGATCGTAGTAGGTATAAATGGCAGACAAGCCATCATCAAGCCAGTCGCTCACGGCACAGGCAACCAGTTTTTTGCCGAGCCGAAACTCGATAAAGCGTGAGCACTCCCAGGGTTTGCCGATAAAATCTCGATACTGAGCCATGGTGGCGGGGTACATATCGCCATCACTGTGACGAGTGTCGATATATTTTTGATAGAGGCTGTAATGCTCATTCAGGTTGATATCTGTTTCGATGGTCGCGCAAATATCGCTATTGCGTTTTAGGCAGCGTTTTTGGCTGCGGGTCGGTTGAAAGCCGACAACGGGCACACGCACGGGAATACAGGATTTACACGACGCACAGCGCGGTGCGTAAATATATTGTCCGCTACGCCTAAAGCCAATTGTCGATAAGTGGCTATAAGTCGCTGTATCTATTGGGTGTTTTGGGTCGACAAAGGCTGTGCTAGCTTGCTTGTCTGAAAGATAGCTACAGGGGTGAGGCTCGGTCAAATAGAGCTGTATTTTGTGTAAATCTGGTGTGATATCTCTACTCATCTTGCGCTCTGCCAATGTTACCTGTGAGTTTTGAAAACAATTTTGCGGCTTGTGCCTGTCATGGTAAGGCTTAGACCTTAGTTGAAATGAGGCTGGCAGGCCAGTCTATTGTGAGCTGTGCCGCTTCGTTGAGAATGGCACAAAAGTCCTTACGAGCCATGTTTTGTGCACCAAGAGAGCTGAGGTGTTGGTTCTCAATTTGGCAATCGATCAGCACAAAGCCCGCTTTTTCGAGCCCTTTGGCGAGGTGGCTAAAGGCAATTTTGGAGGCATTGCTGGCACGACTGAACATGGACTCGCCACAAAATACGTTGCCAATCGCCAGCCCGTAAAGCCCGCCGCATAGTTGGTCGTCTAACCAATATTCGACGGAGTGCGCGTGTCCGGCTTCGAACAGGCGGATATACGCGGCGATCATTTCGGCACTAATCCAGGTGTGGTTTTCACTGGGGTTGTCCAAATATTCGGAGCGAGGTTCGGCGCAAGCCTTGATAACAGTTGCAAAGGCCTGATCGGTGGTGATCCGATAACCTCCCCGGCGCAAGGTTTTAGCGAGGCTTTTGGAAATATGGATTTGATCGGGGATGATAACGGCGCGGGGGTTTGGGCTCCACCAGAGGATAGGTTGGCCTTGTTCGTACCAGGGGAAAATGCCCTGACGATAGGCTTTCAGTAGCGTGCTGACGGACAAATTACCACCAGCGGCAAGCAGTCCATCGGGGTAATCCAGCGCTGTGGCGGGGTCGGGGAATTCCGGCTGATGGGGGTCGAGAAAGGGCAGATCCACGGTGTCGATTGATACCTTAATTACTGGTCATTAACGTAAGCCTGCCCATGTCTTTTTCTCGTGCGCCTTGCTCGCCTGAGCGCTCAGCGCATAGTTCGTTTTATAGCGCGTCGAGATATTTCTCGGCATCCAGTGCCGCCATACAGCCCGAGCCCGCCGAGGTGATTGCCTGGCGATAGGTGTGATCGGCAACATCGCCTGCTGCGAAAACGCCCGGTACGCTGGTCGCTGTGGCGTTGCCGTTAAGGCCGCCCTGAATGGTGATGTAGTTATTGTGCATTTCCAGTTGCCCGTTAAAAATACCGGTATTGGGAACATGGCCAATGGCGATAAAAACCCCCGGCAGCGCTATCTCGCGGGTCGAGTCGTCGAGGGTGCTTTTGACACGTATCCCGGTCACACCGGCGTCATCACCCAGTACCTCGTCGAGCGTATGGTTCCACATTATGGAGATATTACCGTTTTCGGCGCGCTCGAGAATTTTGTCCTGAAGGATTTTTTCCGAACGCAGTTGATCGCGGCGGTGCACCAGTACCACCTCACTGCAGATATTGGCTAAATACAAGGCTTCTTCAACCGCCGTATTGCCGCCGCCAATCACGGCAACTTTTTTGTCGCGATAGAAAAAACCGTCGCAAGTGGCGCAGGCACTGACGCCTTTGCCCATGAAAGCTTCTTCCGATGGCAGGCCCAAATACTGCGCCGAGGCACCGGTGGTGATGATCAATGCGTCGCAGGTGTAGTTCGCGCTGCCCTGTAAACGAAAAGGCCGTTGCCTTAAATCAACTTCTTCGATATGATCAAAAATCACTTCTGTTTCAAAGCGTTCGGCATGTTTCTGCATTCTTGACATTAACTCTGGGCCCTGTACGCCATCGGCATCGCCGGGCCAGTTGTCGACATCGGTAGTGGTGGTGAGTTGTCCCCCGAGCTGTATGCCGGCGATGACCACAGGGTTGAGGTTTGCCCTGGCTGCGTAGACAGCGGCCGTCCAGCCCGCTGGGCCGGAGCCGAGAATAATCAAACGATGGTGTTGTGCGTCCGCCATAATGCCTCGCCAATGATGAGATGGGTGGGAAAGGGCGCTATGATAATGAATCTAGCCTGTGAGGCCAAACAACTACGCAAAATGGCTGCTTTACACGTAAGATAGGCCGTGAAAAAGGCCCTGCCAAAAGACTGTTTTAAGCAGTGGCGAGAAGATTGCGAGTCAGGCACCAACCGATAATACCGGCGACGAGAAAGATATTGAGTAAACCAGCCTCTAAAAGTAAGACCAGCAGCACCCGCGCCAAAGCGGGTGAGCAAGAGAAAACATCCCTGCGCAAACGCCTGCTGCGGCAAGAGGGTGCGTTAATTAGTTGGATCGTGCTCTGTGCTTATTTACTGCTCGCCTTCAGTTCTTATTCAAAAGACGATGCCAGTTTTTCGTACACCGGTAGCGCTGAGGGCATTACCACCAACGCTGCTGGCCCCGCCGGTGCCTGGCTGGCCGATATCTTCTTTTCTCTCAGCGGCTACGTTGCCTATCTTTTCCCCTTGTTACTTGCCGTCAGGGCCTGGAATGTTTTTCAGCAGCGCAAAATAGAAGATACCGGCTTTGACGGCGTCACTTTTATATTGCGTCTCATTGGCTTGTTATTGGTGATGATCTCTGCCACTGCGCTGATGGAAATTCACCACGGCGGCCAATCAGCCCTGCCCCACGGTATTGGCGGCATACTCGGTAGTAGCGTGGGTGAGGCCGCAGCATCAGCTTTCAGTTACCTGGGTAGTACACTGTTATTGCTGGCAATTTTCCTTTTCGGTGTGACTGTTTTTACCGACTTGTCATGGCTGGCTCTAGTCGACAGTTGTGGGCGTTTAACACTAGGCCTCTATAACAAACTGCGACCCAAGGTCGTTGAGTTTTACGACCGCCGGCGTGATAAGCGCAATTCACAGGCCGCTTCAAAGTCTCGTGAGGAGGCCTTCCTACAGAAAAAACAAACATTGGAGAAGCGCAAAGACCCCGTCATTTCTAAGCCCCTTATCGCCCCCGCGCCAAGCAAGCGGGTTGAGGCTGAAAAGCAGGTGCCGCTGTTTAAAGATGTGCCCAACGGTTCGCTGCCTCCTTTGAACCTGCTCGACAAGGCATCAGCGAATAATAGTCTCGGGTTCTCTCACGAAGCGCTGGAGGCTATGTCGCGCTTGCTCGAACTCAAACTGCAGGACTTTGGAATTGGTGCCGAAGTAGTGGAAGTCATGCCCGGGCCGGTTATCACCCGCTTCGAGGTGCAGCCCGCCGCCGGTATCAAAGCCAGTCGCATTAGCGGCCTGTCGAAAGATCTGGCGCGCTCTCTCGCGGTGATTAGCGTGCGGGTGGTCGAAGTGATTCCCGGTAAATCGGTCATTGGCATAGAGATTCCCAACGAACACCGTGAAATGGTGATGCTGGGTGACGTGCTGGCCTCGCGGGTTTACGATGACGCTAAGTCACCGCTGTCCATGGCGCTGGGGCACGATATCTCCGGTGAGCCGATCATTGCCGATCTGGCGAAAATGCCACACTTACTGGTTGCCGGTACGACGGGCTCCGGTAAATCGGTGGGCATTAATGTCATGTTGGTTAGCCTGTTGTTTAAAGCCTCACCGGACGAAGTACGGCTGATTCTGGTTGACCCCAAAATGCTTGAGCTATCGGTTTACGATGGCATCCCCCACTTGCTGACCCCAGTGATTACCGATATGAACGACGCCGCCAGTGGCTTGCGTTGGTGTGTCGGTGAAATGGAGCGCCGCTATAAATTAATGGCGGCACTGGGAGTCAGAAACCTGGCCGGCTATAACCGCAAAATTGAAGAGGCCGAAAAGGCCGGAGAGCCTATCAGCGATCCCCTTTGGCAACCCGATGAGCAAGCGGCACTGTTTACCGAGGCTGAAACCGAAGCCCCCGCTCTGGAGACCCTGCCCTATATTGTGGTGGTGATCGATGAGTTTGCCGATATGATGATGATCGTCGGCAAAAAGGTTGAACAGTTGATTGCACGTATTGCCCAGAAAGCTCGGGCGGCGGGTATCCATTTAATTCTTGCCACCCAGCGCCCCTCGGTCGATGTCATTACCGGCCTGATTAAAGCCAACGTACCGACACGCATTGCCTTCCAGGTTTCCTCAAAAATCGATTCGCGCACCATTCTCGACCAGGGGGGCGCAGAGCAGCTGCTTGGCCACGGCGACATGCTGTACTTGCCCTCGGGCACCAGTGTGCCGACGCGTGTTCACGGCGCCTTTGTTGACGATCACGAGGTCCACAGTGTGGTAGCCGACTGGAAGGCCCGTGGTGAGCCGGAGTATATTGACCAAATTACCGATGAGGCCAGCACGAGCTCCATCCCCGTGCCGGGCTATAGCAGCGATGACGGTGATAGCGGCGACCCCGAAGCCGACCCTCTCTACGATGAAGCGGTTGACTATGTGTTAACCAGTCGCCGTGCCTCTATTTCCTCGGTGCAGCGAAAATTGCGGGTGGGCTACAACCGTGCCGCACGTTTGATCGAGGCGATGGAAGCCGCAGGGGTGGTCAGCGGTATGAATACCAACGGTAGCCGTGAAGTGCTGGTGCCAGAACGTGCGGGTTAACTGGATGAATAGCTTGTCTGTCTCTCGAATGATATCTTCCCTCTGTGTTGCCCTGATTTGGCTGTTGCCAGCCACAGTGCTCGCACAAGAGTCCCCCGCGACGCAATTAAAAGCGCTGCTACAACCACTCAAGACCTTGCAAGCCGATTTTAATCAGCGCATTTTCTCCGCCGACGGCTATGAAATACAGAGTAGTCACGGCGAAATGCACGTTGCCCGGCCGGGCAAATTACGCTGGATTATCGCTCCGCCCATGGAGCAATGGCTGATTAGCGACGGCAATACCTTGTGGCTTTACGACCCCGATCTTGAGCAAGTGATTATTCGACCCTTCCAGCAAAGCGTTGCCGATACGCCGGCGCTCTTATTTGGCGGTGGTGCCGACCAACTGGAAGAGAACTACAGCGTCAGCGTTAGTCATGCAGAGGCTGAGGCGTCCTACGTGCTGAAACCACTGATCTCAAGCGGGTTGTACGAACAAATTACCCTGGTATTTACGGGGCAAACACCCACGGAAATTCGTATTGTCGACTCTCTTGCCCAGCGCACTGAAATTACTCTCAGTAATGCACAGCGCAATATACCGTTGAGCGAAGCGCAAATAGATACGCTGTTCAATTTTATTCCGCCCCCCGGCGTCGACATACTGCAAGATGACTGAACCTCTTTTCTCGTCATCGTCTTCATCAGGGGCTGATGAATCCTATCAACCACTGGCGGCGCGTATGCGGCCGCGCCAGCTCGACGATTTTTTCGGTCAGCAGCACCTGCTGGCACCTGGTAAACCTCTGCGCGACAGCATTGCCGGTGGCAAACTTCATTCCATGATTTTCTGGGGCCCGCCGGGGGTGGGTAAAACCACCCTGGCGCGCTTGATTGCCGAAACGGCGGATGCCAGTTTCCAGTCGATTTCAGCCGTATTGTCTGGGGTTAAAGAGATACGTGCAGCGATCCAGCAGGCCGAAATGGAAAGGACGCAATACGGGCGCAATACGATTTTGTTTGTCGACGAAGTGCATCGCTTTAATAAGTCCCAGCAAGATGCCTTTTTACCCTTTGTCGAAAATGGCACCATTGTTTTGGTCGGTGCCACCACTGAAAATCCCTCCTTTGAGTTGAATAACGCACTGCTATCCCGCTGTCGGGTTTATGTTTTACAAGCCCTCGATGATGAGCAAATTGTCGGTGTGATTCAGCGCGCACTGCTCGATCCAGAGCGTGGTTTTGGCGGCAAATTGCGCATGAGTGATGAGGCGCTCGCCCTGTTGGTTAGCGCTGCCGATGGCGATGCCCGCAAGTCGCTCAACTTGCTCGAAATTGCCAGTGACTTTGTGACGTTAGACGATGAGGGCGAGGCAACAATCATCGAGCGTGCACAGGTCGAGCAGGTCATGACTAGCGACACGCGACGTTTTGATAAAGGCGGCGAATATTTTTACGACCAGATTTCTGCCCTTCATAAAGCGGTGCGCGGTTCATCCCCCGATGGAGCGCTGTACTGGTATGCGCGAATGCTTGACGGCGGGTGTGATCCCCTCTATATCGCCCGCCGCGTGGTGCGTATGGCCAGCGAAGATATTGGCAACGCCGACCCCCGTGCCCTACGCATTGCCCTCGATGCCTGGGACGTACAGGAGCGCCTCGGCAGCCCCGAGGGTGAGCTGGCTATCGCTCAGGCCCTTGCCTATATGGCCGCAGCGGCAAAGAGTAACGCCGTGTACAGCGCTTTTAATGCGGTGATGAAAGACGTGCGCTCCATGCCCAGTCACGAGGTGCCCCTGCATTTACGCAATGCGCCGACCAAGCTCATGAAAGAACAAAACTATGGGGCCGAATACCGTTATGCCCACGATGAACCTCAAGGCTTTGCCGCGGGTGAAAACTATTTCCCCGAAGCTTTAAAAAACAAACAGTACTACCAGCCCGTAGACCGCGGTCTGGAACTGAAAATTGCTGAAAAACTGCGACACCTGCGTCACTTAAATGAAACCAGTGCTATCCAGCGCTACACTGACAAGGATGAGCCCCCATGCAATGGTTAGCCGTCGCTCTGGGTGGTGCTCTTGGTGCTATGGGGCGCTATGGTGTGGGCGCCGTACTGTTCCCCGTCGAGGGCAGCCGTTTTCCTCTCTCGACTTTGGTCGTCAATGTACTCGGCTCGCTGCTCATGGGCGTGGCCTATGTCATCATCGTTGAGAAATCCTTGCTCGGCGGGCAGTGGCGCGAGTTGTTGATGGTCGGTTTTCTCGGCGCCTTCACCACCTACTCGACTTTCTCCCTCGACGCCCTGGCTTTGTGGCAAAATGGCCACCTTGCGCTGGCGCTGTCTTACGTCGCGACGACCGTGTTTTTGTGTCTTGGCGGCACGCTCACGGGGCTTGCGCTAACACGTCTTATTTAAGCCGTTCGATTAAAACTGTCGATTTAACTTCAGGGAACCCCCGTCATGCTCGACCCGAAAACCGTCCGCTCTGATCCCGAGCGCGTCGCAGAACAACTTAAAGTTCGTGGCTTTACGCTCGATGTTGCGGCTATAGAAGCCCTTGAAAACCAACGTAAATCGTTACAAATTAATGCCGAGTCATTGCAGGCTGAGCGCAATACCCGCTCGAAAAACATCGGCAAAGCCAAAGCCGCCGGTGACGATATCGCGCCGCTGCTAGCAGAAGTTGACCGCTTAAAAAGTGATCTCGAGGCAGCAGAAAAAAGTCTTCATCAAGTCCAGCAAGAGCTTGAAGCCTTGCTCAGCGGTATCCCTAATATTCCCGATCCTGAAGTGCCCGCCGGTCAAACAGAAGACGACAATGTTGAAATAAATCGCTGGGGCGAGGCCCGTCGCTTTGATTTCCCCATTCAGGATCACGTCGACCTGGGCGATAAGCTCGGCCTGCTCGACTTTGATGTGGCGGCAAAAATCACCGGCTCGCGCTTTGCAGTCATGCATGGCCAGCTGGCGCAATTACACCGGGCCTTAATTCAGTTTATGCTAAACACCCACACTGTCGACAATGGCTACAGTGAAGTGAATGTACCGTTTATCGTTAACAGTGACTCCCTCTATGGCACCGGTCAATTGCCAAAGTTTGAAGAAGATCTGTTTAAGCTGCGCGCCGACAATGAGTTTTATCTCATTCCCACGGCTGAAGTCCCGGTGACGAATCTGTATCGCAATGAAATTGTCGATGCCGATCAATTGCCTCTTAAATTTGTTGCGCACACACCTTGCTTTAGAAGTGAAGCAGGCAGCTACGGTCGTGATACGCGAGGCATGATTCGCCAACACCAGTTTGAAAAAGTTGAGTTGGTGCAATTTGTGCGGCCCGAAGAATCGGAAGAGGCGCTGCTGGGTTTATTGCGCAATGCTGAAGAAATACTCGAAAAACTGGGCTTGCCCTATCGCACTGTCATTTTATGTGGCGGTGATATTGGTTTCTCTGCGGCGCGCACCTACGACATTGAAGTCTGGCTGCCCTCACAAGATAAGTACCGTGAAATTTCCTCCTGCAGTAACTTCCGCGATTTTCAAGCGCGCCGTATGAAGAGCCGCTGGCGCAACCCCAAAACCAAAAAACCCGAATTGTTACACACGGTTAATGGCTCAGGTCTGGCGGTAGGGCGCACATTAGTTGCCGTCATGGAAAACTACCAGCGCGAAGATGGCCGCATCGATATTCCCGAGGTACTACAACCGCTCATGGGTGGTCTAACTGTTATTGGCTAGGGACGGAGTTTTAGCCTATGGATTATTTACCCCTGTTTCATCACATCGCTGCGCGACCCTGCTTGGTGGTTGGCGGCGGTGATATCGCCCTGCGCAAAGTGCGCACCCTGTGCGAGGCTGGCGCCCATATTTCCCTTGTCGCCCCGCATATTTGTCAGGGTCTCAACGACATGGCACAGGAGTATCCAGCACTGCTAACGCTGCTGCAGCGCGAATATTGCGACACTGACCTCGATAATGTGGTGCTCGTCATTGCCGCCACCAGCGACCAGCCTTTAAATGCGGCAATTTCCGCCGAGGCTCAACAGCGCAATATCCCGGTAAATGTGGTGGATAATCCCGCGCTGTGCAGTGTTATTTTTCCCGCTATTGTCGACCGCTCACCTATCCAGATAGCGATTACCTCCAGCGGCACTAGCCCGGTAATGACCCGCTTGTTACGGGGCCGTATAGAAGCGCTTTTGCCCGGCAATTTAGGCGCGTTGGCCAAGCTGGCTGCTCGCTATCGCGACAAAGTGAAAACATTGCTAGCCGGTGAAAGCCAGCGTCGCCGCTTTTGGGAGAACGTACTCGACGGCGAGGTTGCCGAAGCGGTTTACGCGGGTAATCACGAACAGGCCGACCAGCAGTTATTGACCCAGCTTGAAGCAATGGCGGCGGATGCTGGTTCGGATGACCAAGCCAGTGGCGAAGTGTATTTGGTTGGCGCAGGCCCCGGCGACCCCGATCTGCTCACCTTTCGCGCTCTGCGTCTTATGCAGCAGGCCGATGTCGTGCTTCACGACCGACTGGTCTCGCCCCCTGTATTAGCCATGGTGCGCCGCGATGCTGAGCGTATCTATGTCGGCAAGCGCGCTGGTGATCACGCCGTCAGTCAGACCAATATTAATCGTTTACTCGTCGATCTCGCCAAACAGGGTAAACGGGTACTGCGCTTGAAGGGGGGAGACCCCTTTATTTTTGGCCGGGGTGGTGAAGAGATCGAGCGTCTCGCCGAGGAGGGCGTGCCCTTTCAAGTGGTGCCGGGTATTACGGCGGCTTCGGGTTGCGCCAGTTATGCCGGAATACCCCTCACCCACCGAGACTTTTCTCAGTCGGTGCAATTTATAACTGGCCATAAAAAAGACTATCAACTCGACCTTAACTGGTCGAATTTAGCCGTGCCCAATCAGACTCTGGTCTTTTATATGAGCCTGGTGAGCCTGGGTGATATTTGTGCTGAACTGGTTAAACACGGCCTGGCTAGCGATACCCCGGCAGCCCTGGTTGAAAAAGGCACTAAGCCGGAACAGCGCGTGGTGATTAGTGACCTCGCCAATCTCGCCGAGAAAGTCGCGGGGCTAAAAGTGCGAGCACCGACTTTATTAATTATTGGTCATGTCGTTAGCCTACATAACAAATTGGCGTGGTTTAATACTGAAAATGTTGAAGATAAAAATCAGGAGCTTATAAATGAGTGATTACGATGTCGATTTGTTTGTTATTGGAGCCGGTTCCGGTGGTGTGCGCACGGCGCGTATGTCTGCTCAGTACGGTGCTAAAGTCATCGTCGCCGAAGAGCAATTTCTCGGTGGTACCTGTGTCAATGTAGGCTGCGTCCCGAAAAAGCTCTTCGTCTATGCCTCCGCCTTTGAAGAAGAATTTCGCACTGCGGGTGGATTTGGCTGGACAGTCCCACCACAAAGCTTTGACTGGCCGACACTGCGCGACAATAAAACCCAGGAAATTGAGCGCCTAAACGGTATTTATCGCAACTTGTTAAAACAGTCTGGCGTTGAATTGATAGAAGGCCGTGCGCAGATCACTGGCCCCAATAGCGTTGAGGTTAATGGTCGGCAATACACCGCAGAGAGAATTCTGGTGTGCACTGGCGGCCGTCCCTTCGTGCCGGACTTTACTGGCAATGAACACGTTATTACATCGGAGCAGGCTTTTTATCTCGACACCCTGCCTAAGCGAATGGTCATTGTTGGCGGTGGTTATATTGCGGTGGAGTTCGCCGGTATTTTCCACGGTCTTGGCGTTGAGACCCATTTGTTCTATCGCGGATCCTTGTTTTTAAGGGGTTTTGATGAAGACGTTCGCCAGCACCTCGCTACTGAAATGGCCAAGAAGGGCGTGCATTTACATTTTGATACGGACATCGAAAAAATAGCCAAAGACACCACTAAGCCCCATGATCAATTGACGTTGAACTTGGTCGACGGCTCAACGATGAACGTCGATAGCGTCATGTACGCCACCGGTCGCAAGGCCAATACGCAAAACCTGGGTCTTGAAACAACGGCAGTGAGTTGTGATTCGCGGGGCGCAATAGAGGTCGACGACTTCTTTCAAACAGCCGAACCCTCCATCTATGCCCTCGGCGATGTTATTGGCCGTGTCGAGTTAACGCCAGTGGCAATTCGTGAAGGCATGGCCTTGTCAGAGAATTTATTTAAAGGTGGGTCAACGAAGGTCGATTACGATTTTATTCCCACAGCCGTGTTTAGCCAGCCCAATATCGGCACCGTGGGTTTTAGCGAAGCCGAAGCGCAAAAAAAATATGGCGTTATTAAAGTCTTTGAATCCCGCTTTAAACCGATGAAGCAAACCCTCGGTGGCATTGACGAACAAATTTATATGAAATTAATTGTCGATGCCGCAAGCGATAGGGTGGTTGGTTGCCATATGGTGGGTGAATCTGCCGGTGAAATTATGCAAGGCCTGGGGGTAGCAATTAAGGCGGGGGCGACCAAGGCAGATTTTGATGCCACCGTGGGAATCCATCCAACAGCAGCAGAAGAATTTGTCACCATGCGAACAGAGCGTTCGGCTTAAGTTAGTTTGGCTCGAGATGCATGATGGTAAGACAACGTATGCCCATGTATCGCGGGCTCCGTATCTACGGTTTGGCATACAGCCTGAATAATAAACCGCTGAGCGGTTTTAATAAAAAGTTGTACAGCGGTGATGTCAGTCAAGTGACGTAGAGTTTTACACCAGATGACGTAAAACTCTGGTGTAAAGTGTAGACTTTTTATTCAAGCTGTTGTAATTGTTAATGTTTTTATAGGCTCATCTTTTTTGCTTTGGACGAAATACGTCGGGTGACGTGAAACTTTACGTCACCCGACGTATTTTTGCATAAGCGATAGCATTGCCAAATAAAGATATAGATTAAAGTCAGGGGCTTAGCTATGGTTGTTAATAATTTAAGTTGGAGAAGTACGTCACTTGACGTATTTTTTTGCGTCGGGTGACGCAGACTTAGCTGTTAGCTTATATGGGATTCTATGAAGTCACGAAATAAAGCGATGCTTGATAAATCAGTGGCAGCGATGATCTCCGCTATTGAGATATACAACAAGCCTGATTTCAAATATCGTGAAGAGACGTTCTCGGTCTTATGTATAAATGCTTGGGAGTTGTTACTTAAGGCAAAGGTCTTGCAGTTGTCTGGAAATAAGCTTACGGCACTATTGGTTTGGGAACGTAAAAAGCTAAAAAATGGGGATTACTCTACCAAGCTATACAGAAAGCTGAATAGAGCTGGAAACCCAATGTCCGTCGGCCTTTACGAAGCGCTAAGGATAATTAATGAAGATTATGGGATTCAGATAAACAAAGCGGTGAAAGACAATATCGAAGCATTGACGGAAATTAGAGATAACAGTATACATTTTATCAATGATGACTACTTGCTTTCTACAAAGATACAAGAAATTGGTACTGCTTCTCTCCAGAATTATTTGCACCTTGTTAAAGATTGGTTTGGTGATGCTCTAACGAGATACAACTTTTATCTTATGCCTCTATCGTTTTTCCGTGATTTTGATAGCGCTCCGGGGGTATCTCTTAACGCAAACGAAAAAAAGTTGCTTAAGTACATAAAGTCGGCAGAGGAAGCATATGATGATGCAGATGTCAGTAACTATAACCTTGCGTTAAAAATTGATGTGAAGTTCCAAAAGGCTAAAAGTACTTCGGGTGTTCCTATTCAAATTACAAATGATCCTGACGCGCCAGCTTTTCGTTTAAGCGAAGAAGATATGATGGAGAAATACCCATGGGACTATCGAGTTTTAACCACAAGATTAAAAAAGCGATATACAGATTTTAAGGAAAACCAGCTTTATCATGAGCAACGCAAGTCAATCTCTGCTAATGAGAAGCTATGCCACAGTAGGTTGTATAACCCAGCAAACAAAAGCAGTGGTACAAAACAGTTCTACAACCCTAATATTCTAAAAGAGTTCGATAAACTGTATGAAAAAAGCTAACAAGTTGCAGCACAATCGCCCGCAAAAAGCGCGGGCTGGACACTCGCTGCGCTCGCGCCTGTGTGCAAAGCGTTATGAAATGGTGCAGTAAAATAAAAATTTAGTGTTAAACTGGTTTTGTCCTAGGGTGTGCAGCTTAGGCTGTCCACTCACTTGTGAGTGCAACTAATATTGAAGAGATTCGTCTCTTAGTCTTTATGGCTTGCCCTTAGTTGGGTGTTAACTCTATGTAACTCATTGACACCCTAGGACATCTTATCGAGGAAGTTGAATGGCATTTTCTGACAGTGTGTGGTGGACTAGAAAGGCAAGAATCCAAACTGAAAAACGTCTATTATCCAATGCGTTTCAATCTCAGGTTTTGCTTTTGTGGTATTCTTTTTCGAGTGCTGCTTCGGCTGTTTATTACCTGAAAATAGATCAGGCTGGTGCAACTGCAGAAATCTCTGGAATAGCTTGGGTCGTTTTTTCAGTGTTGGTTTTATGCATTTCAGGATTTATTAATGGACTCTCATTTAAAGAACGAGCGGGTTTAATTAAGGAGTGTTACGAAACACTAAATGGTTTCTATCAGAAATCAAGAGACCAAGACCCTGATGTCTCTAAGTTAGCAGCAGAGTATGATCAGGTTTTGGGTGTCTGTGAAAACCATTCGGATCGCGATTATTATCTTGCGCTGTGTATTGAGCATGTCACTAAACCGGGGAAAGTAGACAAAGAGACCGGTCTTAAGAATGGGTTGGATCGGTGTCCCACTTGGTATCATTGGCTGGCGCTTACCTATTGGTCTTTTCGTCACATGCTTATGCTTATGTTTTTATATGCTTTGCCTCCTCTTATCTTTATCGCACTGGAGCATATAAGTGACTGTTAGCGATATATTTGAAAATCATTTCTCGGTGGATAAGCTCAAAGAAACATTTACGGATCACGTTGTTTACTCAAGAGCCACTGGAATAGACAACTTAGATCAGTATGCATTTAGAGCGCAATTGGATGAGCAGGTTGGCATACTTTCAAGAAAAGCATTGTCTGGAACCTACCATTTTACTAAATACAAGCTAAAGCTCGTAAGCAAGGGGCGAGGAAAAATACCAAGAGAAATATCAATCCCAACTGTACGTGATCGCATAGCGTTACGTTCATTGTGTAATTTCTTGGCAGAAATATACAAAAACAATATAAAATTCGATTTGCCGCAGAACATTGTAAAAAAAGTCAAAGTCGATTTGAACGGCGGTCATTATGATGCTTGTATAAAACTTGATGTGGCTGATTTCTACCCATCAATAAAGCATGCTGAACTGATTTCTCGGTTAGGGAAAAAGATACGTAGCCCCGCGATAAAAAGCATCATTTTATCAGCAATATCGTCTCCAACGGTTAGCATTTCAAAGCAGTCTGACTCTCCATCAGCACGAGGAGTGCCGCAAGGTTTGGCCGTTTCAAATATTTTGGCTGCAATTTATCTATCTAATATAGATAAAGATCTAAACTCAATTGAAAACATAAAATATTACCGTTACGTAGATGATGTCTTAATATTCTGTAAGTTGTCCGAATCACAAGAAATAGCAAGCTTGGTCATGAGGAAATTCAGAAGGATCGGCCTCAAAATCCATGACCCTGTCAAATTCCCAAGTAAATCTAGTATGGGACCAATTGCTAATGGATTTGATTACTTGGGATACCAATTTAGCGCTAAAAGTGTTACGGCAAGGTCTGGCTCAGTTGAGCGGCTTAAACAGTCCTTAGTTTCAATTTTCACAAGTTACAAATATTCCAAGCAAAAAAGTGAAGGTTTTTTGTTGTGGAGATTAAACTTAAGAATCACCGGTTGTATATATGAAAATAAGAGTAAAGGGTGGTTGTTTTTCTTTGCAGAAATAAACGACGAGAATCTATTACACTCATTGGATCATTATGTTAAGAAACTAATAATACGGTTTGGGGTGGATGTTACGCCTAAAAAGTTCGTAAGAGCATTTAAAGAGTTAACCCATCGTAAATATGAGACTCGATACATTCCAAATTTTGACAATTATAATCTCGAACAGATGGAAGGCGTGCTTAGCGATTATTTCGGCTTAGATATAGAGAAATATGAAAATGAAGAGATCGAATTTGAATTCAAAAAGAGATTGAGTAGGCAAGTTAAAGACTTGCAAGTAGACATAATGGATTTCTCATATTCGTAGTCAAGTGTTGCCTGAAAATTCATAACAAGCACGTGAATTCGCTCGCTCCGCTCGCTGGGACGGTTTCTTCGCTACGCTCAGAACCCGCCCATTACGTGAGCGTTAGGCGGTCGAGAAAGAATTCAGGAAATTGAAATATTTAACGAAGTGGCATTTTACGTGCTGAGCCGGCGGGCATAAAAAAGTTGCCGCTCAAGATAAAATAAGGAGATAAGAATGATTTTATCCAAACGAATATCGATAACGATACTCGCGGCTTATGTTTTTACATGCCCCGTGACAACTTATGCTGAGGATGCAAGCGATCCGCGCTCATATGGATATCAATTCATATATTGTGATACGCGTGATGACATTAAGGCGACTCACGATTGCACATGCTATGCAACAAAAGCAGCTGATTATCTGGCAGAAAACCCAAAAGTACACATACAGGAAGCATCGAAGAATGCCTTAGACGCATGTTTTGACGTTAATGGCTGGGGAGAGTGGGAATACCAGCAATGTCTCACCAGAAATGTTATGGCGCGCTATTCTTCTGAGCAAAAAGACAGGGTATGTCAGTGTGTTACAGATAAGCTCATGGCAAAATTTAGTGAGGATCCGACTCAATTTAATAACAAAATACCTAGATTTAGACGCAATTTTTACTCTAAATGCCCGCACGAGGTTGGTCTCAAATAATCAAGTCACCGCGTGGCGCCTAACAAGGCACTCCAGCCGACCGTTCCGCCTCCGCTTCGCTGCGGCTCCACGGCGGCTGAGTTTGGGCGTTATACCCTATGAGAATTGAAGAACGCGAAGGTATTCGAGATATTTTTTCCATCTTTCATGATGGTGGGATTGCTACGGCTAACCTTCAAGGTGAGAACCTTCTCTTAGAGATAGACATCCAATATCTAGCTGAGAGAGTCAAACCTTCATACAAGGGATTCAAAGTTATTCTCTATGGTTTTAGAGACGTTGAATTTTCTACTTGGCCAAGTGATCTAAAATCAGCGCCAGAGAAAATCACAGATATACTATCTATATTTGAGCCAGAGTTGGAAGTACTTGAGGCAAACCTAAAAACAAACAAAATCGAGGTGGTTTGTAACCAGCATTCAAGTGAGTATGATTTCTGCGGTGGAGAATTATCATTCATTGTTGATTCAGCTGAAGTTAAAGATGAGTCAGGAAAATCATATTCAATAGAAGAGCTAGATATTATATGTAAAGGCTACTGGGAAGAATGGGCGTCTAAAAGTGAGTAAAAAAGGCATAACAAGCAGCTGCTGCGGATCGTCGCTTCGCTCCTCCCAGTATGGGGTCAGGTCTTGCAATCCTGCAAAATAAAGTTATTCTCTCCCAATGGCTCGTCCTTTAAGAATTGAATATGCTGGTGCGCTTTACCATGTCACTTCTCGCGGTGATCGACGGGAAGTTATTTATCTGGATGATGAAGACCGGGAAGCCTGGTTAGAAGTATTAGCCCTGGTCTGTGAGCGTTTCAACTGGCGCTGTCATGCTTGGTGTTTGATGGACAACCATTATCACCTGGTGATTGAAACGATTGAAGGCAACCTTTCCCGGGGGATGCGTCAGCTTAATGGGGTGTACACTCAACAGAGTAATCGCCGTCACCAGCAGAGTGGTCATCTTTTTCAGGGTCGCTATAAGGCAATCCTGATTGATCGAGACAGCTACCTGCTTGAAGTCATTCGTTATGTGGTGCTGAACCCAGTGCGAGCCCATATGGTGAGAGAAGCGGGTGATTGGAGCTGGAGTAGTTATCGGGCGATGGTTGGCGAGGTCCCGGTGCCTGAGTGGCTGGAAGTGGATTGGTTATTGGCCCGTTTTGGCGAGCAGAGATCCGTTGCGATAAAACGCTATAGTGAATTTGTTGCGGATGGGGTGGGTTCACCGAGTGTGTGGGAATCACAGGTTCACCCACACTACCTGGGTGATGGTGCGTTTATTGAAAAAATCGGTAGGCTGTACTCCTGTGAAGAAAGTACTGACCTGAAAGAAGTACCGCGAATGCAGCGCCGACCATTGGCTCAGACATTGGATCATTATTCGAAACAGTACACGAACCCGAAACAGGCGATGGCGGCGGCTTATTCCTCCGGTGATTACACGATGAAACAAATTGCGGACTTCTTTGGTGTTCATTACGCAACCGTTAGTCGAGCGGTGAACAAAAAATAAGGATTGATGCGTGATTGCAAGACCTGACCCCTGATGTTTGTGTGACCCCTGATGTTTGTGCTTGTTGAGGGAGGCGGTCGATTTATCGGGTAGGTTCCCAATCATGACGAATCCCGTTTTCCTTTCGAGCAGCGTCACGATACAGTGAT